>Ga0123354_10010462_pt1 | contig 14294 bp, 7 predicted proteins | sample TergutLab28metaG_2_FD_97872 | JGI IMG/M metagenome (GOLD analysis project Ga0123354, IMG submission 97872) | Labiotermes labralis P4 segment gut microbial communities from Petit-Saut dam, French Guiana - Lab288 P4 | ecosystem: Host-associated > Arthropoda: Insects > Digestive system > Gut ... | reverse complement strand
CAGGGCAGGGCAGGGCAGGGCGGGGCAAGGCGGGGCAAGGCAGGGCAAGGCAAAGCAGGGCAGGGAAAGGCAAGGCAGGGCAAGACAAGGCAAGGCAGGGCAAGGCAAGGCAAAGCAAGGCAGGGCAAGGCAGGGCAAGGCAAAGGGCAAAGGGCAAAGGCAAGTCAAGAGGCAAGAGTCAAGGCAGATCACTGTGCAGTCTGCGTATACCTCTCCCGGTATCTTTTTGATTCTGCTTTCCTAGTTCAGAACTTTCTCCATTTGGCCGATGATCACGATACGGCCAATGTCATAAGCAGATTCTTTATATAAACGACAAACTGCTGCATTTGCCTAAGTGTGCATATGCGGAGCTACAAAAGAACACAAACATATGGTTCTTGAAAATAAAAATATTTTATTTCACGTAAGCATAGTGATTTTTCGGGTAAATAAGCATGTTTTGAATTAAAAATTTCATGCTTCTAAAAGTTTCAACCTGGTCATTTTAAGAAAGTAATCAGTATGTTGTGTAAATACACTCCAATGAAGGCAAGGCACTGGACATTTCCGAATGTGCGATGCGCACCTTGCGTAATGATTGGTAGCATGGTGATGTGAAGATTGCTGTGATTATAACGTATGAAATAACAGTGTAAACGTATGTAGCAGAATGCTAATTACTAATGAAATATCATGCGGTTTTGATGAGGAGGTTACACTTTGCCTCAGCTGTCACTTGCCAAGTTCCTGTTCTTCTCCCCACCCCTCGCCTTTGTTTCTTTTTTCTTCTTCTCCGTTTAATTTGTCTACCTTGACATATCCTTTCTTTATTAGCCTACGATGAGTGAGGCAATGTTCCGCGAAGAATTGACGTACTTATTATTCCCTTACTTTCGAAGGGTCTCCCTTCTTCAGTCGCTCGTTAACAGCGATGTGGTGCAACTTGCAGTTCATTCCTGCTCCCTTTTGAGTGTTGTGTCTGTTGTGAAGTGGCGTCGTCATGGTGTATTGCGAAAGATTTGTAAGGCGGCGTTGTACATCCACCTCTGCATCTGGATACCAACAGACTGGTACGCTATTCTTTCATTTGGCAATGAGATAAATCTGACTTGGGACTAAGCTAAAGTAGGCTAATGACGTGTTCGTTGTTCATAAATAAATATCCTAAATTCAGGACTAATTGTATTTTATTTCCAAGAAAAAAATTAGAGATTCTCAGCTTAAACGCTGCAGTAAATATGTAAATAAGCCTGTTTATTTATCAAATTTATTTATTTATATATTATGAACTCCACGTTTGTTGCTGGGCCAGGGTAGAATGGTTGGTATTGTGATTATGTTATAGGCTAGACCAGTGGTTCCCAAAGTGTGCTCCGCAGATCCCAAGGGATCCGCGACCAGTTCCCAGGGGATCGGTAGGTACGTATCTGTAATGGCTAGTTTGAAATGTACTTATTCTTTAAAGTAAAAGAATGATGTTGTGTTAGAAATAATTTAGGAACTTCTTTAATTGGCGATGTGTTTATTTCGTATGACCTTTAAAATACCTAATTGAGAAACTTTCTGTACAAACGACTCGAGCGGCAGTCATTTTAATAAAGACCAACTCATGCAATGCATTGTGACCTGTGCTGCTGGTATGTATTAGTACCTATCTACAATCAGCTCTCAGACATACATATTTAATTTTGGATACCTGTCATCCGAACAGTATAATTACGTGAACAAGGAAGTGAGGATCCATAGTTATTTTTGGAAGCCAGAAGGGTTCCGCGAGCTAAAATATTTGGGAAACGCTGGGTTAGACGATTTGGAGTTGCCTTTTCAGAAAGGGTAAGAGATTTTGATCTTTTTCTAAATGTCCAGGTTGGCACTGGAGCCCACACAGCCTTCTATTCAGTGGGTACTGGCGCCCTTTTCTAGGGGTTGAGGCAGCAGAAGCGTAAAGCTAGGCGTTTACCACCTTCTAGTAGTATGGTTATGAATTAGTGGCGCTGCACTTCTGCTCCCCCGACATACATTTGAGGCGTTCACAGGGATTATTTTATTTGTTAATGCTGCGACATGTTTCGGCCTTAAATGTTGACCATCTTCAGGGACTTCGTAAGTTTTTTTTAGCACATGCAGCTTATTGTTCGAATTATGTGGTAGCAATTCTACATATGATTAAAATTAATATTGTGAAGATTGTTACAATTTTAAAATCAGTATTGTTTTATATATGACATTCCGCTGTGTTATGAACTTAAAAACAATCCATTATAGTTCTCTCAAACACAACCAAATTTTATTAAATATGACAACATGTTTCAGTCTAAATAGTCCATCATCAGGCCAAGATTACAAAAACTTTTAAAATAAAGAATGGTATAGAGCAGTTGTGTTCGTTACATGGGATCGGATATGACTTACAAAGGTGTTACCATAAAGAATATGTAAAAGTTTTATGATATAGAATTTGTATAGAATTGTATAAAGCCGCCGAGGTGATGGTTTCGTGGCCGTTGGCAATGTCCACATTGTGTCTAAAGTAATATTAAAATGATAAATGTAATTGGGAAAGATTGAATTATGAATGTAAAGCATTTTTGAGTCATAAGTGTTGGGTAAATGATGTAGAACCCGGCAGAATATTTTAATATGTCAACGCCCAGTTACTAGATAGGCATCAAATACAGAACTGGTGTTGAATATTACGTAGACAAATGCTTAATTGCGAATAGCTGTCTTGTCAGAAATGTCGTATTCTGTAATCAGATTTTGTAATTAGCTGTGTTCCAGGGTAGGAAGTTCGTTCTGAAGTTATGAATCTCATTAAACGTGGAGCGGGATGAGTCTAGTAACGTATTCTGGACATCATAATGAAATTTCGAGTTTCAAAAAGACAGGAAAGTTTGTTACTATGTGCATGACCGTGATTTTCCCAATGTTAACTCTGCTCCATGAATTTGTTCTTTAAAACTTGTACTGGAAATCCCCATTGGCAGAAAGTAATTCTCATCTTTCACAAAGCCCCACGAGTAGAATTCGAGGGGCGTCAGATCTGGAGATCTAGGACAACAGAAGTGCGCCCCCTTGGTCGAAATATCGTTCAGTTAACTGCCTGTTCAAGAATTGTATCACCTGGTTGTGGCAGTGTCCTGGCGCTGTCGTTTTCCGTCAATACCCGTTACAACGAAAAACTTGACGATCGGAGAATGCGAAATCTGAACAGTTTTTGTAGTAAAACACAGTCGGGTAACTTCTTAACGTGCGCAGAGCAACAAATCGAGCACACATTGATCTTGAATATGGCACGACAAGTGTTTTTTGAGTTCCCGTTTATAAGGGTGTGCTTTAAAATGCTATGAGGCTATTGCTTGGCTTAACATTAAATTTTGGTAATCGCTGGCATTATTTGTTACCACTCTGCATGTAAGGCGGGCCGAGTAGCTCAGTCGGTATAGCGACTGACTACGGGCTGGACGGTCCGGGATCGAATCGCGGTGGGGACGAGATTTTCCGCCCGTCCAGATCGGCCCTGGGGTCCACCCAGCCTCCTGCACAATGGGTACCGTGTCTTTCCCGGGCGTAAAGTGCGGCCGGGGCGTGCTGCTGACCACTGACCCCCTTCTAGTGCCGCGGTCATGGAAGAGTAGAGCTATACCTCTACCCACCCTCTGGGCCACACCGGTCTTGTAACGGGATCACTTTAACTTTTTTTTACTCTGTATGTAAAAATTGGCTCTTACATCACAGAAAACACTGTAAATATTAAAAATACGAATTGTTAAATTAGTTATAGGGAAACAGTGGATGCTTATTTTAGGAATAATACGGAATAAACAGATATAATACGAGCATAGTAGGGACTTTTTGCGTTCAGATGTGACGGTGCGTGTAGATATTACGGTGCTTTAAATGGTTAAATAAAGTAACGAACAGTCATAAAGCTTTGATCATGATGTCCTGAATTTCGTTACATTAAAACTAGGCTTAAGTAACTCCTCATAGTGCTATCCCTCTAAAAGTGAATATTAACCAGATGTGTATTTAAAGATAGGCTCGTATTGCGCACGAAGAGACACTCCTTCTGGGTTGTAATACCATTCCGTTAATGCTGTGTAGGGAAATGATATTGTTTGTTCTGAGATCCATAAAAAATACGAAAATGAAATGTGCGAGCAGAACAAATGATCACCTTGTTTGGACATAGAGTAACCACCAGGCCCCCAAGGGATAATTGACTTACTAGCAGTTTCTGTCTGCGATGTATAATAAACACGGGTTGTCATGCCCCGATTCTTTTGCACTAAGAAATTAGTTTTCTCCGCCATCTGAGCTCTCTGATCTTGCAAACAGCAATTCAGTTGTCCGCTCTAATTATGCTAACTTCAAGTCCTTGAAACTCTGAAGGTACTGGGCTGCTTAAGAAGTTCCTTGTCTTTTACGAGGTCTCTGGTTCATCATCATGTTGAACAGGGTTTTATATTGCGCCCTGCATTCGGTCAGTCCTCACGTTCTCCCTTCTTTCTGAGTAGACTTACTTCATAAGTACGTAACTTTCTACAGCCTGAGGTTTCCGTTCCGCTAGGATATTGCGATGTGTCACCTACGTGATTTGTGCCCCGACGTTACGGGACAATATAGTTGTTTCGTCTGGAGGTTGAATGTCCAATGACGAATGCCGGAACAGATGGAGTGAGGAATATTCTGGTTAGATGTGACCAGTGACTGGCTGGAGTATAAATAACAACACAGGCATTGTACATACAATGTACATTGAGACACGTTCGCGTAACCATTGTTGATGTGGAAAAGCAGTAAGTATTTCATATTCTGATTGTGTGTGTCTGTAGCCTTAGTTATCCAGCAAGCAGTGCGTATGCGCCGCATTATTTTGTGAACTGTAGCCTGTTTGGCTGTGCTATATTCTTTTACATTAATTCATAAACGGCACGATCTTATGGGGAAAAAATTATTGAACGTAAAATATGTGTTTTGATTTGTGTACAACTTTAGACCTAAACATTTTTCATTCTTAGAAGAACTGAGCGAGATATTAACGTAAGTGTACAAACGCCTTCATGTAAAGTACCCGTTTTGCTTGTCATATTTTAATGAAACTTGAATTTTCTCGATATATTTTTCTAAAAACTCTTGAATATCATAAAAATCTGTCCGGTGGGAGCCGAGTTGTTCCATGTGGACGGACGGACTGACGGTCATGAGGAAACTAACAGTCGCTTTTCGCAGTTTTGCGAAAGCACCTAAAAACGGACGATCCCCTGTTCCATTGAACTCAATGGCACATGGGCTGTAGGAAAACTGAGCCAAAAGCCCTCTGTTCACGGTTACGAAAAATTGTCTGTGGATCTACCTATGACCCTTTGGACGGGGAATCGACCAGTCTAAGAATGGACTGTAATTGTACAGGATACACACACGCACGAGCACACACACACACACACACACACACACACACACACACGTGCGCGCACACAGACATAGAAGAAAAGCATTCTCACACACACTTGCACCCAGTAAGATTCGAAATCTCGATACTTTTGTCGGAACACAACGTTCTGTTACTTCATCCGCTTAACGTATAGGGATTATCACCAACGTAAAGTCAAACAATTTCAGTTTTATATACCTGTCTTAGGACGAGAGACCAGGCTTAAGATTAATTTTTAAAATGTTATATATATTGTAGCAGGGCATTGGGGATGGCTGTGCTTTTAACTGCTGAGTTTTGCTCAGCCCTCATTGCATTATTTTATACTTCAGAATGCGGCTTTTCTGTGTAGAAACAAACAACATGAACTTCACTTCGTATGCTTGAGTAATATGTCATAAAGGACTCTTGTAAACTGAACACTTCAATTCGCGGTAGAAAGATGTGTATTGATAAACAAGACCATTGAACATTGCGTTTGTCAGTCAGGACTCTCGGTTAATGCGTCTGCCTCTCGAATTACAAAGTCAGGGAATAGAAACGTTTCGAGATAAATAAAAAAGATATAAATTCTGCGATAGACCGAATAACTAGGGTATTCAGCTGTCTGTTTTGCTGAACGCACCGTGTTTTAGTGTCAGTTTAATGTCTCTTACTACTATTTTGCAGTTAATTGGATGGCAGTGGAGTGTGTTTGGCATCGTAATGGGAATCCAAATTTTGTGGAGGAGCCATGCACTTGCTTTTCTATCAAGGTTTATTACAATCAGTAACTGTGCCAAAAAGCTAAGCTGATTTTTTTTAGCTTTCAGTGATCTATTCCCAAATGTGGTTTTGGATCTCAGAAAACTTACCTCTACAGCAAACAGGTTTGGAACTTGACCTATATGTACATACATACATATATATATAAAAGGTACGCCTTAAGTAACATCGAAGTGCGTCATGTGCATAGCATCTGCGGCAGTAACTCCTAATATCTGGTCCTCGGTCCCCTGATGGTTTTGAAAGATAATCAGGAGTCACTAGTTATTTCTAACTGCTGATTAGGAGACTTGTAAAATCTGAACCGTCTATCTCCTCACTGCAAAATCTGAACCGTCTGTCTCCTCACTGTAAAATCTGAACCGTCTATCTCCTCACTGCAAAATCTGAACCGTCTATCTCCTCACTGTAAAATCTGAACCGTCTATCTCCTCACTGTAAAATCTGAACCGTCTATATCCTCACTGTAACATCTGAACCGTCTATCTCCTCACTGCAAAATCTGAACCGTCTATCTCCTCACTATAAAATCTGAACCGTCTATCTCCTCACTGTAAAATCTGAACCTTCTATCTCCTCACTGCAAAATCTGAACCGTCTATCTCCTCACTGTAAAATCTGAACCATCTATCTCCTCACTGTAAAACCTGAACCGTCTGTCTCCTCACTGGCTTCTTACCAGACCATTACTTTGCCGTTTTCCAGAGTTTGCAGGGAAGCGGAAATATGTTGGCCAATTTGTCCACCCGGTCACAGCCGAACTTGCACATGGATCAATCCAGTTCGAGCTCGGTCCGTTATAACTGGAGATTCCATATTAAAAAAAAAACAGTTTGAGACTTCCCACCGCTCTTTTGGAGCCGACATAGCGTACTCGTTTTAGTGACTGGCTGTGGATTGAATAACACTACAATCATTTTTCGATTCCCGACTGGAGTAAGGTGCTGTTCTCTTCTGCCCACCGAAGCTTCCTGACGGGCTGTAGAACCTACCTGTCATCTTATACATTCATTACCATGGACTCTTTTCTGTGAGGTTAAAGTGGCCGGGCCATGAACCTGACCATTCACCTCCATGAATGATTGAAGTTATACATTTATTACCCATACGTCTTCATGCAGTGCATAGTAGAAGTACTCTGAGCACTTATGTCTCAAACGTTTTTCCAGGAAATGTGTTTGCGCATGTATTGTGCCACCATAGTAGGTGATCAATAGTTAGCAGCCGTGCTAATTAGCTTTCTTCGCTGTGATCGGCGTGGTTAAACGTTTTTCACTGCCTTCCTGACATACTGTAGTCTTTGTGGTAGTAGTTTTTGTCTAATTTTTCTAAGAAATTTGTCTCGTATGGCACTTTTTAAAAGGGAACATACCTTAACAGACCACTTTAATCGCGAATTAAAATCTATATGTAAGCTTCATATTTTTGTGTATCTTTTAAAAAAATGTGATGTGGGTCTAAACTTATTTTTGAACGTTTTACGAAATATTTTTATTCTTTGTAGCCTGCACGGAATATAGCGACGTGTAACAACCATACACTTGTATGTGCGCAAGAGCGTAGGTTTATATGTAGGCCTGCGTATAACTAGGCTACATCGGGTGTCAGTGAAGCTGGTCTAAACGTGCCGAACAGTAATTATAAGAGCTAATGATTGCATGTCTTTACGGAATAAGTATCAAGTATCAAGTAAAGAATGTAAAGTTGAACTAATCGTTTTTGACGTGGTAAACACCTTCTCTTGGGATATGAAGTAAAGTATTATTTCTGAGTGTTCCGTGTTACCTGCAGGTGGACACGCTCATGGAACAGTGCCCGAGATGGGAACTTACTATGGGCAGAAATGATTAAATTGCAAATACATTTTCCTAACACCCGACTCTGTCAGATTGTGTAGAACTTGTATGGTGCGGATAAGGTTATACTGATCCTTGCTTATTCAATAATACTCCTACAGAGTTAGTTCCATTGTGAGCTACATAACAAAGCAGGCGCGACAGTGTTTGTGGTAAATACTGGTAATAAAACGCGGCGCAGGTTTTACTATGTAATTTACATCAGCTGCACTGATGACAATATGTCAGCAAGTACCACGCCTCCAGATAGTGGTATACTATAATTTTATTGCGGTTTTCAAATTTCATAGGTTATTTGGTGCACGAGACATGTGTCGTGAATTAAACCTGTTATTTTGTATCTAAACTGTGTACTCTATAATCTTATAGAGCGCTGTCGCCATGAGGCATGTGTGGAAGGACGTTAGTTACTCTAAAATCGGCGGAATCACAAAAGTGGTTAAAGCGCTGTTGTGAATATCTGGTTCAGAGTCTTCCGAAGCCGGCCTTCCTGAAAAGAAAAGAAGACTGACATTTGTGATTCATGTTTGTTGACACAAATGTTCGCAGATTTCTGTTTAAACTGTTTTTTCTCCTTATAATTTTGGCTAAAAACGTAAGTTCCTTTTAAGCATAATTTTCAATACGGGCGTCATAGATAAAATAGTTTCTCGCAAATAATTACGTGAACAAGACGCCTGAGGCGCCTTACTTTTAATTTCTGGTGCTACATGAATAACCACAGTAACTCAAATTTGTTTTATTTGTGTCGCACTTGTTTATATTTACGAAGCAGCAATGATGTGGTATCATGTTACACTGCTTTTCAACGTATGACGAATTTGATAGACAGTTTATTCAAAAGAACTGATGTCACTGGACATGTAGTTAGATACGGACTCTGTCGACAAATGAGTATGTATGTGTAACATAATTTTAAGTACATGATCACTTCTCAAAAGGAAGTTTTTTACTGCGCAAGAGACTGATGCGCGTAATGAGATATTTCGAATTTCACATGATAACTTTGAACACATTGAGAAATTCACGCACAATCGACAATAAGTTATTCTTCAATTACAGATATCTTCAAGGAAAAAATATTTTATGAGCCCTGAAATAGTTTGAATTAAAACTGTGAGGATTTAGTTTATGTTCATATGTACGTGTGTACTGATATAACATGAATTTACATTCGGAAACCGCGTCTGTGTCTTACTGTACGTATAAATGCAAGTTAGGACATATATGAAACGCAGGCAGTGTAATACGAATCCAGTCCTGTTTATCTAATAGAAAACTTCTTAAAATTTACAGTTTTACAGAAGACCGTACGTTTGCCGTAATATCTTGTAGCAATGATACATACATTATAGAGCAGTTATGTTCGGAATTGTTTGTTTATAGACTAAGGGATATTTTACACAAGCAAGATTCCGGGAGATGGATGTACTGTTGTGTACTGTTGTGTACTGCTGTGTACTGTTGTGTACTGTTGTGTACTGCTGTGTACTGCTGTGTACTGTTGTGTATTGTTGTGTACTGTTGTGTATTGTTGTGTACTGCTGTGTACTGTTGTGTACTGTTGTGTACTGTTGTGTACTGCTGTGTACTGTTGTGTACTGTTGTGTACTGCTGTGTACTGTTGTGTATTGTTGTGTACTGTTGTGTACTGCTGTGTATTGTTGTGTACTGTTGTGTAATGTTGTGTAATGTTGTGTATTGCTGTGTACTGCTGTGTACTGTTGTGTACTGCTGTGTACTGTTGTGTACTGCTGTACTACTGGTTGTCACTATATTGACAGTTATTGCTTTATGTATAGTTTCTGTTGCAGTCTTATAAGATATTGTTTTCAAGTCATGTCTGCCGTTCGCTTATGTCTCCATTTCCTTTCTTTTCAAGACACATATCTTCATACATTAAAGAATTGTCATATCTGATAATTATAAACTATCACTATAGAAATTCAGAATAGGCCTGCCTCGTAATAGATGACAAAAGATTACAATAAACAGGAATTAATACAAGTGGAATATAAGAATATAGATGTCTTGGTTGTAATAACAGATACAGGAACAAACCGACATAACTTCAAGAAAAGCCACGGAGAACATCCATAGCAACTACAAGCGAGCAAAGTATGGATATTCCCAGCACAAAGCAGACAACGGTCGCACTTATGCAACTATTGATGACAAGAGTCCCTCCTGGCACTACATCCTCCTATATTACCACTCACATCATCGGGACAACGTAACTGCGCCTCATGGGCGTCCCAACCTCAGAAGTCGGTTACACTCCTGCCATGCCCAGGATGGAGGACCACGAAGTCCACAAAGACATGTGGTGGCATTGGACACAAAAAAAAAACACACACACACAAAGTAATTCGAGTGCGTAAAAGAGATTTATCATAAGTATCCTTGAAACGCGGTGATGACGGAAGATATAAATATTCAAAGACATCTGTAGGGCTGGCTGTAACCTACATTTGACATTACCGCAGGGAATGACAATATTCGTCCAGCAGTAAACAGTAGACCTTGTTTTCTTTTTATATGTTTAATGTTATACACTTTCCTTACAATTGCTTTCTACACATTGGTTTTATTTCCAGCTGCTGCATAAAGGTTAGTTTTTGTCCTCCTACATGCTCTTTACATTCTTAAGTGTTACATTGTAACACGTAACTTGTATTTTAACCTGAATAATTTTTAGTAATATTGTGCTCAAGTCTTCTGGAATACAGCAGCTTGTAGGTTGGTATATACTTACCGAATCTTAGTAATTAACCAACTCAATGCACAAATTATTGATTTATAATACGTTTATTATATGCCTCTACATGTTTCGAGCACTATGTGTTCATCAACAGTAGGTCAAAATTGTATTATACAGCATCTGGTATCGTCACACTCTGTAGGTGGCCGTCCCGTGCACTGGACGGCCACCTACAGAGTGTGACGATACCAGATGCTGTATAATACAATTTTGACCTCGTGTAGATGAACACATAGTGCTCGAAACATGTAGAGGCATATAATAAACTTATTATAAAACAAGACTTTGTGCATTAAGTTTGGTTACTAAGATTATACTGAGATGCACTGTCAGCAAAACATCAAAATACTTAACCGAATTTGCGGAGGAATTTGCTGCCGTCATGAAGATGGAGGCAGCAAGCTCCTCCGAAATTTGAGTGACTACGTACAAAACTGAAACTGGTCATATCTCAGAACACTTGAATCTTAGTTTAGCTGTTCCTTTGCAATACCTGTCATATGGGTAAGATGTAATTAAACACAGTATTTCGCTATAATGACGTGACTCAGGGGTGAGATGTTAGCTGCAGTAGTAAAAATAGTGTTTTCATAGCCCTTATGAAGCAGAAGAACTAGCCCAACAATCCCGAAATTTGAAGACAATACAAAGCCTCTGAAGGGAGAAATTAATTTTCGGGAACTTTGGAGAGATTTTCGGTCCAAACAACATTCCATTTATATCCACAGGTTACAAAATTAATTAAATTTAAAGTGACGTAATATGGTTCCAATATGGCACTAAACGAGGAAAACAAACTTTAAAATCTTGAATAATTAGAAGAAACTCATTAATATGTATACGTGCTGTATAACGAGTTGAGAGTAATTTTCCGATCGGATAACCGCTCATCAAGGGAGTTAGCTGGCGTGTAAACACAGACGAAGCGTGTAGATGAATGTCTTATACAGGCACGTCGTAATGAGGAATGATGCTAGCTGAGCCATTATCGCCGCCATCTTGATCCCATCATCCATACGGCGCACACGCTTTCTTTGTCCTTTGGTTCTGCAGATTGTTTACGTATTTTCTGTCGCTGAAATGTCCGTGCGGGATAGAGGTTCAAATGCCTACGTGCGTCGGGACCGAAAGGGCTGGAACCCATTTTATATTCTGAGGTCTAAGAGCTGTACTGATGAAAGTTCTAGCTTTTGGGGGTATGACGCCGTGTAGATTTGTGTTACGTACTAAAGTAACATTTCAAAGGTACAGTGGACTACACTGAAGATATAGGCAGTGAAGTGCCTGAAACGTTGGTACTTTATACAAATATATATGGCGTCATACCCCAGAAAACTGACCTTATGTACACAAGATATCAGCTCAAGATTACAAGAAGTTCTGAGCAGGAAACATAACTACTTGCGTATCGAAACAGGTTGTTTCGTGTTATCTGGGTCATTTCGTGAGTTATATAATTTTTATTATTATAGTTTTGTAAAAAACGTAGTTCTTACACACAAATTCTGTAGAAATTCAGTTTTTGTTGACACGACCTCAACGTTCTACACGGCTGCCGTGAGTGTAACTGTAGAATCACAGTTTAATGGTCTTGTATGATTATTATGTAACTCCATACTACATTTCACATTGTTCTTTCATTATTGTCATTAGGCCGAACCTTGTAGGAAAAGGGACAACAGCCATGTTATTATTGCATTCTACACAAATTGTACCGTAACCAATGTTATACCTTCTTCACAGTTCTGTTACCATAAATAATTTTATGACAAAAAATATGTTGCGCTAGTGTTGTTTGGGTCTCACAAGTTTGCTCCTCCGCCTTGCTGTTCTTAGTGATTTAAGGAAATTAAAAACACACTTGTGTGGTATCCTCCATTAGCATACCATTCATTCAAGGTTTCGTGAAAATCTGTCAAATGGTTCAGAAGTTACATGTACACAGCAAAATATGTAATTTACAACATAAGTATGTGTGAATAGCAATGTTTGGGCATTAGCGAGATTCAGAAATTTTTAGAATCTTTTATTCTTTTCCAAACTGACGTAGGATTAAACTGCGTAAATCCAGTATGTCTCATATGTACCTTACGGCAATACACACACTAATATGTCACAGCACAAAGAGATGAATTCCATTAAAAGTAATAGCAGCTGTGATGGACATTGTTATATGAGGTATACGTGATGCACACAACGTTACGGAAGCTGGCTTTGTTTCCGTTATAATGTAACAGCAATACTGTAAAACCAGCAACCAGTGAAATTTAGCAGAATGCTCTAATGAAACTTAAAACTACATAAATGAACAGTGAGGATTTTGCGCCCCATTATTATAAAATCGCACACGACAACATGAAAAGTTTGAGTTCACAATACTTTGTTAATAAAGAACAGTTTTCCAAACGTGAAACCACCGGATATGTAGCATAATTTGGTCATATGTGTGTCATGTCACGAACGTGATTATGCACGACCGCGGTCACGTTCCATCAACACCCACATTTGGCTGTATCTCCCCTCACAGGCGCTATCGGCGCCGCGCAGACAGGCTATGTGCATCCAGTCGGCTGCATTTGCAACTGAATTGTGTTTACTTTAGGCCGTCCCATCAATTGAGTGACATATCGTTTGTAAGCTGATATTAATATAGCTGATGCGTCCCGAAACGCGTGTCCGCAAATTTTCGCGACGGCGTTAACCCAATATTTCAATCACTGCGAGTATTGGCCTGTTATGTACTTCACTCACTGTACGTTGTGTGATAGGATTTGTGTATTCAGTTTCACAGTGAGGATCTGGGTCCTGTTTCCACGAAAGATAAACTATCGGTATGGGAATAATACTGAGCCAGGTGATTTAGACGAGAGGCTTCTACATCTGTATTTGTATCCGCTTGCTACGTGACACTTTACTTTATTTTCTTCGGCATGTACAAATAAATGTAGGAGCAGTACATTAGGGTAGACATAACCGCCTTGTAACACACCCGGCTTTATTCGAAATACGTAATCGTCTTAGCACACGATAGAATCTTCATGTCACATAAATTCTGAAGTGACTGTAGCGCTTGAATATGTAAGAGGCTCTTGGTCATAACACAGTGCTACTTTTATGGAACATTATAAGACCGAATGTGAATATCGGTATTGGCAGGAGATTAAATGTAATAATTTTACGTGTTTCAACGAATGTTATTATTACATAGCCCATGAAATATGATCAATTGATAGGTCAATGTTTTCTGAGATATTTCAGCCTGTAAATACTTTCAACATAGCAAATACTATACAGGATGTCAACCTAATACAGAATATTTAGAATAGGACAGTGAGTCTTTTGAACATCTTACAAAATATAAATCCGAAGTAATAGTTTAAATATTTGGGAACAACTTTAACAATCCAAAATTCTATTCGGGAAGAAATAAAGAGTAGACTGAGGTCAGGAAATGCTTGCTATCATTCGGTGCAGAATCTTTTGTCTTCCAGGT
>Ga0123354_10010459_pt1 | contig 14295 bp, 8 predicted proteins | sample TergutLab28metaG_2_FD_97872 | JGI IMG/M metagenome (GOLD analysis project Ga0123354, IMG submission 97872) | Labiotermes labralis P4 segment gut microbial communities from Petit-Saut dam, French Guiana - Lab288 P4 | ecosystem: Host-associated > Arthropoda: Insects > Digestive system > Gut ... | reverse complement strand
TTTTGGTAAGTGGTGGGAGGCATTGATAGCGAAAATGAGAGCAAGGGTGGGGTGGGGTGTAAGGGGTTTAGGAGGGAATTCTCAGGAAAAGTATGGAATGCCTAATCGAAAAATACGTAAAAAACCACTTATTGGTTTCTTCGAATTTTTGCGACGATGTTTCGACTATATAAGTCTAGTGATGGATCATTAATGTCGTATGAAAATTTACCAACAAAAAAGAACCATAAAAGATGGGATATTTACAAAGAATGATTGAATAAAATAAAACGAATTTCACAATTAAGCAGTATGCTGCCCAAATACGTCAAATGGTATTGTTTTATTGATGTAACGATATTCTATCAGCTGCAAAGTCGAGCAAATATATCAACAAAATCGTAACCCCAGGGAACACATTCTACGATATTATGATATACAGTACAATAAGAAATTTCCGAAAAATTTGCATTTGCAACTGAATAAAACCATGTTTTTTCGTGCTTGATTTTTAGCCATGTTCTATTGAATGCAACATTTATTTAAAAGGGCTGAAGAATTATCTGCCTACAAACATTCATCATGTCCCTCCCCATCCCACTGCGGTCCTCCTCATGTCACAAAATCCGTCGCATATATTTCCAAATTTTTTTCTTACGACAAACCGTGAAACGTGCGTCACATGTTAGGCAAAGTCAGTTTAACAACACGTATCACCGTAACATTGAGGCCCGTTCGCGTAACCACTGTTATCGTGGAAAAGCAGTAGGTATTATATATTTCTAGACTGTGTATGTGGGAGGCACCCGATAGCGTAGTTGTTTGAGGCACTGCGCTACAAGCCGGAAGGTCGCGGGTTCGATTCCCGACATGGGAATTTTTCATTGACATAATCCTTCCGGCCGCACTATGGCCCTGGAATTGACTGAGTCTCTAACAGAAATGAGTACCAGGAATATTTCCTGGGGGTCAAGGCGGCCGGTGCGCAGGGCTGAAAACCATACCACCTTCATGTGACGATTGTCTTGAAATCTGGGAGCCTCAACCTCTTGGAACCCTCAGGGTCTGTCCAGGTCTGTAGTGGGATTAGAGTGTTTATGTATCCTTAGTTATCTAGCATACAAAACGCGTGCGCCATATTGTATTGTCATCTGTGGGCCTGTCTGTTTCTACCGTACTTTTGCAAACTATCTCGTAACCAAGATTTTCAGAAAGAAATTGTACAATACAAAACGTGCTTAGTATTACACATACTTACGTCAGCACAATCTACTTCTTCTAGAGTAAGGCTACATGTTTCGACTAGATGTTAGTCATCTTCAGGTCCGTACAATTTCGTTACCAGATGCTTTGTCCAATTTGGGATCCCATAGTGTTGACATGTGTGTTACTTATTGGCTACAGCTTTCTAGAAAGCTTTAGCTAATAAGTAACTCACATGTAAACAGTATGGGATCCCAAATTGGACAAAGCATCTGGTAACGAAATTGTAGGGGCCTGAAGATGACTAACATCTAGTCGAAACATGTAGCCTTACTCTAGAATAAATAGATTGTGCTGACGTATACTGTGTAAAGTTAATTGAATTACAAGCACATCGCTATGCCTTCATTCAGAAAAACGTGTTTTGTTTTTCTGTAAAATTTTGTCTGAAATATCTCTCATTCTAAAAAGAATTCGGCACAATATTACGACGTCTCCATGTAAAGTATGCATCATTCTTGTCACATTTTAATGAAAACTGAATCCTCTGGACAGATTGTCGAATAATATTGAAATATTAAATTTCATGAAAATCCGCCCAGTGGGAAACCAAGTTTTTCCATGCGGACAGAGGGAGAGACAGACATGGTGGTGTTAATAGGCGCTTTTCGCGAAATTGCGAAAAACGCCTGAAAATGGGGTTTGGTAGTTTAGACAGCAACAAGACAAACTGAGGATCCATGTTCAGTTGCCGTTAATGATACTGATTAATCAATGATCCACCTGGGAGAGTACTTCCCAACCTTTCAACCATGCAGGAACCCATAAGACAAATATTCACATCCCAAGAAGTCCCGCTTATGGAAAGTGTACAGTCCAGAAAACAAAGGGGGAAGTTCGCAGCTCATGGAAATTAGCCCAGTTTGGGTAGTGTCAAGAGAAGAAATTCTTTTCCTTTTTCGTTGCAGCTGTCCGCATAAGACAGCAAATAGACACCTACGCGAGCATTGCACCCCAAGTCAGCACAATACCCACATTACAGAAACCCCCCCCCAGCCACGTCTCGTAATAGTAGTAATAATCAAAACTACATATAATGAGATCTCACCGTCGTTACATAACAGCATAAATCTTATAAACACTAATACTCTTTCGGATGTAAACCTGATGATGGTCGGAATAGGCCGAAACATGTAGTTACTATCCTCTAATAAACATCATTAGAAATATTTGTTGTGTTATTGACTAAATACATGTACCTATTTAATTATACACACAGCGGGGATGGAACATTTCAGAATCGGTTCCTTTACCCTATTTCCAAATGCCTAACAAAATTTCCCACGATATTTCGAGAGATTTTAAAAAATGTTGCGAGATATATGAGTATTATTAAGAAGTTATCTCACATTTTCTCTGGAAACCATCTGCGGATGTTCTCGGGAACCCTGGGTGGGTGTTACTGACGTAGACTTAAACCCACTGAAAGAAAGAGACACACATTAACTGGGAGTAAAGCGGCGAAATTTGGATCTCAAACATCAAATTGGAAATTTGGATTTCAAACATAAAATTTGGAACTTTGGATCTCAATTTGGACATTTGGATCTCAAACATCAAATTTGGAAATTTGGATCTTAATTTGGAAATTTGGTTCTCAAACATCAAATTTGGAAATTTGGATCTCAAACATCAATTCTGGAAATTTGGATCTCAATTTGGAAATTTGGATCTCAACATAAAATTTGGAAATTTGGATATCAATTTGGAAATTTGGATCTCAAACATCAAATTTGGAAATTTGGTTCTCAATATGGAAATTTGGATCTCAGTTTGGAAATTTGGATCTCAAACATCAAATCATAGTGCTGAACTTATGAATCCACCGAGGTTAACTTTCGCTCTCTTTTGTACACCTTCATGGCTTCATATAACGTACTTGAACAGAAGTATATTTAAAGCTTTTTGTATACCTCTTTCAGGAAATGCTGAGAGGGCACTATCGATAGGTGACAACTACTACTTTCCATACCCTTGCAAATTTACGTTTCGCGACAATTTTTTTACCGTCTGATGACGCTAGACATATGTGATTGAACGGCGTTGTGAAAAAAAAATCCGCAAATCCTCCAATCCAAGAATCCGCGCAAAACATTATTTTCAGTGAAACCGTAAGAATAAAGTAAAAGCCATCCAGAACCTTATATTTTAGACCGAATGTAGCAAATGTGTTCGAAATTGCATTGTCACTTATGCGTGAAAAATTTGTTAACGTGGCTGGATGCCCAGGTGGACGGATATTACCTCCCGATCGTGCTCTCCGTTTCTAACAAGTATAAAAGCAGACAATTATCCAGAGCGGAAGTTTTCTTACACACTCGGATAGCGATCTGACACTGTCAGCTTTGCAGTTCGGATTTAGTATTCGGCTTCTAATCGTGGAGTCTCATGTTCATTCCCAGCCCGAACCCTTTATGTTTTCTGGTGGACAGAGTGGCATTTGGACAGGTTTCTTTCCTAGCATTATAGTTGTCACGCCACCAATTCTCCATACTCATTCAACCATTACTAACCTCACGCAACTTCAGTAGCTAACAGCGTCCTTACATGCAAGTCACAAAGTCTGATATCCGCAAAAAAAAACCGGAATTTTCTTGAGCTTGATAGCTTTGCGTGTCCCCGCAACCTTCCATTGTATTTTCAGTGGTCTGTATTGGTGCCTGAGACCCGTTGCCTGTCAGCACGGAACGAAGTTACATTGGTCCATAGAGAGCTTCACACATGCTAAATATTTCACGAAATTTTCCACAGTGAAAAATATTTCTGGAGAAGCCGAAGGGAACAATTTCGGAATAAAAATGGCGGCGGAAAGTGTTTTGAATTGCCAAATGGTGTGAGTGAGTGAAACGGGGAAGAAAGGAGCACAATCTGCATTTCTGTGAGAGTAACACACAGGTGATGTCACAGAGACCAGGTCTCACGGTTACGACACAGCCTGCTTTATGGGTGACTTCATTACAGAGTTAACATCACTGTTATATCGATATGACTTCACAGATGCCGATTTCCACGATGACTATAGTTTCATCGATGTCAGGCACACACGCACGCACGCACACACACGCACACACACACAATACACACATGTGTATGTAGATGGCCCAACTGTAATTAACAAAATAATTACCTTGCATGTTTCCGAATTAGTTTTGGCAATTGCTGGGGTATTTAAGGTTGAATGCAATACCACATTAAACGTTGAAAAGCTGGCAGCTCTTGATCCGATGGAAAATTATTTTATTCGGTTCATAAGCACATTTCCCTACTGCATCTTTTCATTATATTTTACCCTTATCCTGCTAACTTGGAGAAAATGGTGATCTCCTAATATTGCCAGCAAATGGCAGATGGGATTTAACTCGGCGTTTATTTATAATACCTATTAACCCTTACCCTGCTAACGTGGAGAATATGGTGAGCTCCTAATAATACCAGCAAATGGCAAATGGAATTTAAATTAGCGTTTAAAGGGTTAATCTGAGTGTTGATGAATTTATGTACTTTTATAGAACTGAGGTTTCTTAAACAAACCTTTTTTTTTTACGCTTGCTAATGTCTCCTTTTCTAAACGGAGTTCAGGCTCAAGATTTAATAATTGTTTCCATAGACGTAATAATTTCCAGTTGAAAGGTCGAGGAGGTCTCAGCTGGCAGTCGGATCGGAAAGAAAGGAATGACGTACGTACGTCAGGAATTTTGTACCGTACATTACAATAAACAGCACAGCGATTGGGATAAATAACCTTGTATTATAGTTATGGTGAGATGTCTGTATATAATACATACTTTATGATCATCCTGAATACGACATACAATGGAACATACCACGTGACCCAGTCAACATCCTGCTGTTGTCTATAAAATAAGCTAAATTCCTCAAAATATTTATTTTTGTTTACTGTAAAAAAAATGGCTGCATTCTTGTTTCGGAGAATTCTTGGAGCGCACCGCTGCGGTAAACAACGAATTATGTAAATGAAGTAGTAAAATGTATTTCGTAATTATAAGAACCAAATGTGTTAACTCCTCTAGCTGCGGTTCTTACAGTCAGACAGCTCAATCGCTCACCGTTACGTACTTCTGTCCTTCGGGAAATTCTTTACAGAGAAATATCAATATTGGCACAAGGACTGGAGCACTGATATTTAATACTGTTACTTTGCGAACCTTTTGATAGAAATTCATGCATAAACACAAAGATAATTATAAATCATACCCCGTTAGAAAATGTAAAGAGACAGACAGAGAGAATGTTAATAAAAATCCAACCAGATGCAACACAATGCAGATATTTATTTACTGCAAAATCACTCTACATGTTTCGGGTGTCACAGCACCCATCATCAGGAGTACTAAAAACAGTAACCGCAGCCTCCGGTACAACTACTTCCCTCCAACGTCCCGATCAGGCCACGTTGGAGGGAAGTAGCTGTACCGATATTATGACCTGTACCGGAGGTTGCGGTTACAGTTTTTAGTACTACTGATGATGGGTGCTGTGACACCCGAAACATGTAGAGTGACTTTGCAGTGAATAAATATCTGCATAATGTTGCATCTGTTTGGATTTTTTTTATTAATATTGAATTACGATGCACGGAACCATGAGCTTAAAAAGGACAGAATATCGAATGGAATATTCAAGGTCACGTTGTTAGGAATAAATGTCGTAGGTCATTAACCATGTTTCCATATAAGTGGTGTCATGCGATAGACAAACAATTAGAAGCTGACATAGTTTACTGATACTCGCTACAGCCTATATAATTCCCCCCCACCCCCCCAAACATTTGTTCATTCGCAGGATAACATTTGCCGTGCGCAGGCAATTCAATTAGACCTCACGCAACCCATATAAAGTACAACGTGGAATCACCAGGAAATTCCCTATTTGAACGTTAAGAACATGTACGTATTACATTCTGTAATACGACATTCGCCTGTAATGTTGGATACTGAATTCCTTACGTCTGACACAAAAGGTATATAATCGAAAACAACTGGCTGTCATGATAATGGAAGCCATTGAGAAAAATAATTATAATTTGGCTGTCATGATAATGGAAGCCATTGAGGAAAATAATTATAATTTATCACGTGGACAAGTGGTTGAAAATGGGAATTTAACATCAAGGCCTTCTTCATTACATTCCTCGTCCTACCAAGTAAGGTCAGACTGCAGAATAAGCTAACAGTTTTCAGCTATTCCAGAAATGTTAATCCCAGGCAATCCTGCCTTTGAGTGCTATCCATGGCACTCCTCTTGCACTGTAGATCTCTCATCTCCCTATTTCATTTAACCTTTCAACTCATGCACAGCTTCCCCTCAGACTTTACGACCACAATTTTATTCGCATTTCTAGTGTCTCTCAGGGGAAATCTTCGCAAGTTTAATACCAATAGAACAGCCATACAAACTTTCCGAGTTAAGAGAAAAATACTTGCTATTTAACGCAGGATATTCAAAATTTGTTGGGCGATAGGCATCAGAGGATTTGGAAGATGAAAACGAACTAGGAATGCATCTGAGATGTTGCGAATAATATCGGAACGAACCTTGAAAATAGACGAAGAACTGTGTGTTTGCTTCATAGATTGACAGAAGGCGTTTGACCGAGTCAACTGGACCACATTAATGCAGATCCTAAAGGAAACTTGTATTGACTGCCGTGAAAGAAGATTGATTAGCAACTTGTACATGGCTCAGAGTGTTAAAAGTACGACTGAACTGAGTGGATACAAGAAGTGTGAAGATTGGAAGAGGAGTTAGACAAGGATGCTGCTTGGCACCAATTCTGTTTAAATTGTACAGCGAATGCCTTGGTATGGAAACTATGGAAGGGTTTGGAGACTTCAAATTAGGAGGGCAAATTATTAACACAGTGAAATATGCAGATGGCCTTGTGTTACTGGCTAAGGAAGGAAAGGTGCTACAGAACATGATCGATAAAATAATTGAAATTGGAGGATGCTATGGAGTGGAACTGAATGTGGAAAAAACAAAAAGTAACGAGAGTTTAAAGGCAACCATTCCCAGTAAAAATTATGATAGACCAAAAACAAATCAGAGAATGTGGTAACTTTTAAATATTTGCGTAGCATTTTAACAAATGATGGAAGATGTACTTGTAAAATTAAATATAGGGTTGTTACGGCTAAAGCCGCATTCAACAAGACGAGGGCTCTTTTTACTAGCCCATTGAACTCGGAACTGAGGAAGAGGCTAGTGAAATGTTCCATTTGGAGCATAGCTTTATATGATCCTGAAACTAGGACGCCCCGGGCAGTAGATCAGAAACACCTGGAAAGTTTTGAAATGTGTTGCTGGAGACGGATGGAGAAGATCATTTGGACCGATCATGTGAGAAATGAAGAAGTATTACTTAGAGTCAACGAGCAGAGGAATATCCTACGTGAAATAAGTAAACGAGAGGCTAACTGGATTGGTCACATTTTGCGTAGAAACTGTCTTCTACAACGGGTTATTGAACGAAAGATAAAAGGGAGGGTAGAAGTGACAGGAAGACGAGGAAGAAGATCTAGGAAGCTACTGGAAGATCTTAAGGAAAGGAGAGGATACTCTCATTTGAATGAAGAAACTCTAGATCGCAGTGTGGAGAGCTTGCTTTTGAAGAGGCTTTGGACCTGTCGTAAGATAGACTGATAAATGAATGTGGCATCAGAAATGTTACCGCTTATATTTTACGTGTTTTAGCAGGTAGGAAATGGGACAAACATTTGACCCTCATGTGTTTTTTAATTAACTAGGCTCAATAAATCACAACAATTTCCTTGATTTGATATGTAATAATTGTTTATGGTAAAGTTAGATACCTTTTACTAAATGGACCGAATTCGCACTAAGTAACTCCATTGAGCAGAGTCTTTCTTGAGAAGCTAGCAGTTCCTCAGTTACCCAAGAGATTCCCAGCATTTTATTGAATGCGAAATTTCATTACCGCATTCACAAGAGCCAACCATCTCTCCCTGTTCTAAGGCAGATCAATTCCAATATACTGTCCTTATGGTTTTAGGGTGGAAAATTAAGTTTAACCAATTCTAAATATATTCCACTATGCGTATAAGAAATTCTAATGTATGAAGTCTCTGTTTCACAGGGTAAATAATAGTTATGTTTGTAATAACGTAATCGGTCACCTCTGTGTGTACCGCCATGTTTAATATTAAACTTTCGGCGCCGGAATTATTTTTTTAATTTTAGCACATCCTGTATATAAAATGTGAATAATACAGGAACCATATGTTAGAATTATGAAACAAACTGCATTTTGAAGAGAAAAAAAGGAGAGTATATGCCATGTTTAAAATATTAAGTACCTATATTTGTTGAATAAATATATAAAATGTAACTTTAGAGGTTAGCGGTGCGGTACGACCACTATAGTTTACATTAGGCGTCAAAAGGTTAAAAGACTATATTTTGTTACAAAATATGGTACTTAAACAGATTCTCAGAACTGCCTACTATTTCATTAACTAACTAACATAATTCTAACGTAGCAGATAAGTGCATTAGATTTAAGCTCCACAAATAAAGTTATAAAAATTTCAGTAGAAATACTGACAACATGGTTAAGCCTAAGACTATAAGACAGAGCATCGCCCGTCATAGAACAATTAATCTTCTTTCACGATCATAATAAATAATTATATTAATAATCTTTATCGTTGCACCGTGCATTCTGTAGTTTATTTCAGTAACACACCAACAAATTCACATTAAAAAATTTAAAAGGCCCCTACATGTTTCGATCATACGATCATCCTCAGGGAGCATACTTTGTTCCTTGCTAAAGTTACAGTTTAAAACACTCAGTGATTTCTCTGTTATGTTAACTTGATGCTGTGGCAGCATGTCGTGTGTTATGTGTGTGTCTCACGCTATACGGCACAACAAACACATCGACAGCCGGTCTCAGCTGAACACCGTACGACTCACACATAACACACGACATGCTGCCACAGCACCAAATTAACATAACGAAGTAAATCACTGAGTGTTTTAAACTGTAACTTTAGCAAGGAAGAAAGTATGCCCCCTGAGGATGATCGTATGATCGAAATATGTAGGAGCGTTTTAAGTGTTTTAATGTGAATTTTAAATTATTAAATTAATATACGTGCGTTTGTTGGTGCGTTAATTAAATATATTAATGGTCATCACAAAGTGTTATGTTCAATAATCAGAATTGTCCAAAATAAACAAACCAGACGATTCATCCTAGAAGGACAAATAATTTAAACCATTTGAACAATCGCACCCGCAGTCACCTTAGTATTTATTGCAATCCTGTATCACTCTTTCGCTGGGCATTAATTGTTTACTTTTACAAAAATTAAAAGTCCGATTTTTGTGAAGGAGTCACGATGTTTTTTTGAGGTGGGAATCGAAAATTTATATAGAGGGTTATTCAAAATGATTATCGGGGTTTTAACAACTTGTCAAACACAATACACTGAGATAGCAGTATATGTTTTCTTTTATTTAATAGTACAACACTACAAGTTTTTGTTACATACCTTACAGGTGCTCTATATGTGCATCTTTGTGATTCTACAAACATCAACACAATAATCGAGTTCGTTCCAAAAAGTTTGTAGCATGTCAGCGGTGATGGTTTCAGTGGCGGTTCTGATTCGTACCTTCAGTTCCGGGATACTTGCGGGAAGAGGAGGAACGTAAACCTGATTCTTAACGTAACCCCATAGAAAGAAATCACATGGGGTTGCATCTGGAGAACTAGGTGGGAGTTGTTAAAACCCCGACAATCATTTCGAATAACCCTGTATAAAATGTATAAATTGCGTTTACAATTTAAGGGCTCACCCTGTTATGTAGCTACACGCTCCCTGTAAGCCAGATTTTTCTTCAGATAGACACAAAAGTACCTTTTTCAATCAAACACTATTTGCTGTGAATCAAAATGCCTATAACGGACTATTCTGTAGTGGAGATAAAAAGAGATTACTGTCCAGTTTGTTTTAAATAATATTAATTACAGTAACTAGTTGTAAATTATTCCAAATTAAATTTAAAAAAAAAACTTTTATTTCTCGCCTCAATACTTAATCACGAACTGGGTTGAATCTGAAAGTGGCTTACGTCAAATTTACTGTAGACAGATTTTTTTTTTAAATAGGAAAGAAAATTGTTTTTACGTACTGAGGTGGAAACAGTGAATTTACATCTTGTCAGAATACAGGCAAACAACTGCCTCCCTTTGAGTTAACTCAGCGAAATCTGGGTTTTCTCAGCCGTCTGGATTATGCCCTCGTTTTCCTGGAATATTACCTAATACTTTTGGGTATTTTGTTCCTGACTTTACGACACAAATTACTTGTCTACTCCTGAAAGGAACGAAATGCCTGAGGACAGATCACAAAGTTATTTCAAAACGTCACGAACAAATTACACGTTGTTATAAGATCAAATACGAAAATAAAGGTAAAGCGCACTCTTGTACAAGCACTGAGGCTCTGTACAGGCCGAACGGCCCATAGGAAGAGTAGAGGTACAGCTCTACTCTTTCTTGACCACGGCACTAGAAGGGTTGAGGGGTCAGCGTCAGGCCCCGGCCGCACTTTACCCCCGGGAAAGACCCGGTACCCATTGTACAGGAGGCTGGGTGGGCCCCAGGGCCGGTCTGGACAAGTGCGGAAAATTTCGTCCCCACCGGGATTTGATCCCCTGACCGTGCAGCCTGTAGTCAGTCGCTATACCGACTGAACTACCGGCCCACATATTATCCAACCAAAAATCTATATAAATCTTCCTCAAAATACATCACGGCCCTCTGCAGTAGAAGATCAAAATTAGTCCCTTTACAGTCCCAAGGTGCCCAGAGGGTTCCAGGAAGTTAAGGTTCCCAGATTACGTGACAATGGCCCAGGGTGGTGGTAAGGTTGTCAGCCTTACGCACCGGCCGCTTTTTACCCCCAGGAAATACTCCTGGTACTCATTTCTGTTAGAGGCTGAGTCGACCCCAGGGCCATAGTGCGATCGGAAGGATTTTGTCAATGAAAAATTCCAGTGACACCATCTGGAATAAAACCAGCGACCTTCCGATTTGTAGCACAGCACCTTAACCACTGTGCTACAGCTGTCCTCCCCCCCTCTGCAGTAACTCTGTAAATAAATAATAGAAGCAATCCAGAATTAGAATCAGCCAACAGAGAATGTCTGAAGTGTCTGTGCTCTCAATGTGTTACATATGAATGTCAAAATCGTGTACTAGTCTTGTGGCACTTGAAGCCGTGTGTCTGTATACAGAAGAACAAATCTGAACGAAGTTATTCTTAAAAACAGGGGAATCTTCCAGCAGCGTCCCTGTGAGAAAGTCAAATCTACATTCAAATGTTTCCTTATTCACAGCAGCTGGTGTCAGAGTGTAGTTTAGAATCTTCTTACTCTTGAATTGGTCACGGATCCGAACGAAGTTTCCTTGTGCGTCGAATTTCAGTCACGTCTTATGCGAGTTTCTTGTGCGCGAAAACGTCCCAGTTCCCAGAGAAGGAAACGTTTATCTGATAGTAAAAATCTCTGTCAATTGGACTGACAAATGGCAGAGTGATATTGGCAGTGGTGTGACTGAACGCACATTAGCTCAGGATAACTGGAACGAGGCAGGCAATGTGTGTGTAACGTAATATTTATACACATACGCGCAACCACTCTTGCCATGGAAAACAAAAAAAATGTATTATATATTCTGAGTGAATGTTTGTAGCCTTATTTATCCAGCATGCAAAACGCATGCGCCTTGTTTTACCGTCATACCTGGCCTGTCTGTCTATACAATGTTTTTCCACATTACTTAGTAAAAGGAATGATTTTCAAAAAAAAAAATAAATTACTGGACGTAAAGTGTGAGTTTGGATTTTCTCTGCAACTTTTGTCTGAAACGTTTCTCATTCTAAGACGAACTGAGTGAGATATGACCATAAATATACAAGGTCTTCATGAGAAATACCCTTGTCGATAAGTATAGTGAAGTGTAGTTGGATGAAGTGCTGTGAAGTGTAGCGAAGTGTTGCAGTATAGTGATGGTCTTAGTAATAAGGTGTCCAACACTATTAGAAGACATACAGACAATATGAAGTTGCTGCTTGTATGCATTTTACTACTATCACATTCTTTCGTATTCTTTATATTCTATTTTCTATCAATGTATGTATGGTTGTATTCCTGTTTAATACTGTAATTTATGTATTTTTATTGTTGTGTCTACGTATTCTTATTGTATGTTTATATATCTTCATCGTGCCAGCTGGCAATATTTGGCTACCCTGACTGAGGTTTTTCCGTGCTTTTTCCTCAGCTGTAAAGCAAATGCCAGGGTCAAACCCACAAAGTTGGGACACGGCCCACACTCTTCCCAAATTTTTGTGTTGTCGTATGTATTTTGTGTTTTGTGCCGTTCTGCTATTGTGTGTGTGTGTGTGTGTGTGTGTGTGTACTGTATTTACTGTACTACTGCCACCGTGTGGCTAACCAACTGCATTTAACAAATATATAATTTATTCTTGTTCGGTTTTGACGAAACTTGAAATTTCTCGATAGATTTTCGAAAAAAATATTCAAACATGAAATATCATGAAAATCTTTTCATTGGAAGCAGATTTGTTCCATGAGGACTGACGGACGGACGGACAGGTAAATAAGACGAAGCTAATAGTCTATTTTGGCAAATTTGAGAACGCGCTTAAAAACGAGGTTGCTGTCAGTAGGTCCGAAGATACGTGTTTCATATTTTACCTCTCGTACAGTACAATAAACAAATGAACGCAGGCATGGGATCGACTGCAGGCAAACAAACGGTCTGCCTGCGGTAACTTTCGATTTCTAAGTTTCCAGTAAACTATAAATACAACACAATACTTTGCATAATAAAGACGAGGCAGGCCGTTTTGTGTGGAATACATTGCATATTACCGAATCCTTCCTAATCTCTCCCTAAATTATAAACTGTGGCAGAAGAAGACCTTATTGCAAGAAATACTACTAATACTACTACTTTCTTGTCTCATGGCTCAACAGCCATGTTTGGTCTAGACTTCCTCCTTGATGGTGGCACTCAATAAATGCCGAATCATGTAAGAGATGTATCTATTGTGTAAAGTGCATGTAAGGTTAGTGTGATAAATTGAACTGAATCCCTCCATGAGGTTCCTCTATCACACTCAGACGCTCTCACTCGGTAGGACTCCTCTGGACGAGTGATCAGCCCGACGCACAGACTTCTGTCTGACAACACACAACACTCACAACAGACAGACATACACGCCCCTCGCGGGATTCGAACCCGCAATCCAGTAAGCGAGCGGCTGCAGACCCACGCCATTAGACCTCTCGGTCACTGGGATCGGCAATACTAATACTTTAAGGTCTACATCCCATTGTGTGATAGTATGGCGACTATATAAATTATAACCGTCAACACAACTAAGTTTTCTTGTTATTATGGCAAAATGTTTCGGTTGGGGTGACCATTTTGAGGCTAAATACATGCAAAAACACTTACAGGTAGCACACATTAGTTTATGTAAATACTGAGATCCCAATTAATTTAAATTTAGATACCACTATAAAATAACATTAAAAATAACCAATTAGCATAATTACATTTCATAAATTCATTTAATTTGTAAATTTGTATATCACTCGGTAAAGTCTTACAGCCGTTTGTGATACAGGATTAACTGCAAGTCGGTTTAATTCAGTTCTAGATTTTTACCTTGCTGATTGAACAACGAAATGGCCAGTAAGAGAAACAGCACTACATACAAACAGCACTACGTACAAACAACACTACGTACCAACAGCACTATATACAAACAGCACTACATAAAAACATCGCTACATACAAACAGCACTACATAAAAACAGCACTACATACAAACAACACTACATACAAACAGCACTACATAAAAACAGCACTACATACAAACAACACTACATACAAACAGCACTATACACAAACAGCACTACATAAAAACAGCACTACATACAAACAACACTACATACAAACAGCAC
>Ga0123354_10010456_pt1 | contig 14299 bp, 10 predicted proteins | sample TergutLab28metaG_2_FD_97872 | JGI IMG/M metagenome (GOLD analysis project Ga0123354, IMG submission 97872) | Labiotermes labralis P4 segment gut microbial communities from Petit-Saut dam, French Guiana - Lab288 P4 | ecosystem: Host-associated > Arthropoda: Insects > Digestive system > Gut ... | reverse complement strand
GACGCTTGTGAGTGCGGTAATGAACCTTCGGGTTCCGTGAAATGCGGAGAATTTCTTGACTAGCTGCAAACCAGTTAGCTTCTCAAGAAGGACTCTGCACCATGGAGTAAGTAAGTAAGTAAGAATTTATGTACCTTTAAACAGAACGGGATGACCTCTACCAAGATTTAATTAACACTTTACTAAAAACTAATAAAACCTGTAATCCCCCCCCCACCTCGTAAAAATAATGTTGGTCTCCAATGGAAGTTAATCCCCCCCCCCCGCCCACATACTCCCTCTCCTTGAATAAGTCAGTACCAATTCTGTTGCGATTTAATCGATTCATCGTCTATGATCGAAGTCTGTCATGCATGAATAATTTGGAAGATGGAAAGTCGTCAAGAGAGAAAGTGGTTAGTGAAAAAGTAGCCCAGGAGTAGGTGAACGATCCGCGACAGGAGTTACGTCAGTACGGCAGTTTGTGACACACCCGATATACTAAATAACTAATAAGTGGTCAGCTGCGGTCATCACGTTGGGACAGGTATTGAGCGTGCAATGACGACGGTGGAAATAAGATAGGAGGATTTCAAGGACGTACGTGGTACAAATTCGTTACTGTATCGGTTTGTGGATTAATTGTAAACCAATACAACCAGAAGAAGAAGGAGGTTTTCACCTGCAAACTGGACTTAAAGTTGATGAGGGAACTAAGTGATACCTTTGGAGCATAGCTTTACTGTTGTGCTGCGACTTGGTCACTTCGGAAATCAGTCAGAAATACTTGGAAAGTTTTGAAATATGGTGCTGGAGAAGGATGGAGATCAGTTGGACCGATCACGTGAGAAAAGAAGAAGTGTCAGAGCCAGAGAGGAAAAGAATATTCTACGTACAGTAGAAAGAAGGAAGGTCACATCTTGCATAGAAACGGCCTTCTATAACACGTTATTGAAGGAAAGATATAGAGGGAAGGATAGAAGTGACGGGAAGACAACGAATAAAACGTAAGCAGCTACTGGATGACTTAAAGTAAACGAGAAGGTGATGGAAACTGAAAGAGGAAGCACCGGTTACCTGCAGAAATTTTAGGGACTCTCCCCTGTAAAACAAATGCTTTTAGAAAGAGGGTTGGGAAAGTGATTAATGTGGTGAACTGAAGGAAATGTGAATGTGTTGAAAATTATCTAAAAAGTGTAGTGAAGTGAAGTGTAGTGCAGTGAAGGGGAGGTAAATCGGGGCGTACCGTGAAGGGTATTTAGGGTGGTGAAGCGAAGTGAAGTGTACTGCAGTGAAGGGGGGTAAATCGGGGCGCACCGTGAAGGGTATTTAGGGTGGTGAAGTGAAGTGAAGGTCGTGTTAAAATTGGTGTGCAATACCTGTGGAGTAACAATATTAGAAACTAGGTGAAGTACTTTCTTCCCCTTGTGTTGCTTTTCCTATGTGCATTGCTGCTAACTGTAGCTGGTCTTTTGTGTTATTACCTTGTGTATATTTTTGTTACCTGATGTGTATTGTTTTACTGTGTGTATTGCTCTCTTACATGCTTTAGTTGCCGGATTGTTGGCTAGAAGTCAGTATCCGGAAGGTCCTGCGACCGGCCATCTAGACACAGGTTTTTCTTGGTTTCCCTGTGTCTATAAGCAAATGCTGAGATGGTTCCCAAGACTCCAAGTTGCTACTGCATGCTTCTCATGTAGCCCTCCCGACTTAAATTTCTTATATCCTTATTTCATATTTATGTACATGCATAATAACCACTGCCACTGGGCGACAGCCCATTTGCAGTTAAATATATTATTATTATTATCATTATTATCATTATATTGTAAAACATACTACGGAGTGATAAGTAATAATAAGTAAATAGGTGGAAGGAGAGTGATAAGGAGCCAACTGAAGACAAGAGGAAGAATGTGTGAAGAATTCATCGAAAGATGAAGATTCTTGATTCACTTAACCTTGAGAATGAAGCTAATGTATTTCTTCAAAATGCCGCCAACATCTCATCCAAAGACGCAATGTGACATCCCAGTAGACTGGAATCCCGCAAGGTTGGAGAAGTTTGTAAATTAAGGGAGAGAAAGGAACTTGCATGGAAGAAATTTTAAGCTGGAGAAAACTAAGTAATGTGAAGACTCATTATTTATATTTCTGGGCAAATGTTACTAGAATGATAAGAGAAAGGACTACGCGATGGGAAGGTATGTGGCACGTAAGGGGGCGAAGGAATTTGGTGGGGAAACCAGCAGGAAAGGGAAGGCCTACCACGTTGCTTTTGACACGATGCCTTTGACACGTACCGTCCCTTAAGTTTTGTTCGAGAAAATTTTGGTAAGGCTGATGTTTAAGGAAGCCTAAGCTGCTTTTGTAATGAGGTGTGCACTCTGATACCTTTGTATCATTATAGCTATACAGGGTGATTCAGGAGGAAAGGTCTGAGTTTTGGGATGCCATATTATCGGTCATTGTGAAAAAAAAAAGTTTATATGAAAATGTGTCTAATTCTGAATAGTTACCGAGATAGAGCTGCTTGAATCTGGTGCGTAATATTCGTTAGATTTTCGTTTGTGGTGTTGGATGAATAGCGAAGTTAGTATACTGCAAGTGGATACGCGTCACGATTGCCCGTTCGCATTTTGGATGCTGCCGTCCGCACAAAGCAGGGTGAAGATCAACCCAGACGAACAACACGCGATCTTCACACACGAGCTGCAGAGTGCACTGAGGTTGACGGTGGGATTTTCGAACATTTATTGTGCACTGTAACAAATTTGTCATTTGTCTGTGACAGACTTTTCATTCCAATACTAAATTAAAATTAAAATTAAGTTAACCTTCAGTAATTACTCGTTCTTTATTACCATTCACAAAGCTACCGATAATATCACTTCCAAATATCCTGACCTTTTTTTCCTGAATCCCCCTCTATTTGCAATTATCCTATAACCACACAAATGTGAATAATCGCCCGACGACACTCATGCTTGGTATTCTGGAGATCCGGTGTTCAAATCTCTACCCAGACATTTGTGTTGTTTTACTCGGTGTCTTCAGGCGAATTACCAAAATGTCACTTCAAGCTACACAACGATTCCTTTGTTTTTTTCCCCTTCCAAATTCATTGCCCGTCACCATTCTGTACACCCAATCCTACGTAGCCTGGGAAGCTAAGGGGATCGATGAATAAACAGTAAATAAATACCGGCAAATTCCGGGATAAACGGTGAGTGTTCGCTTCTACATTCTGTCCAATTTGCCATACACTCACAAACAAATTATCCGACGCTATGTGGGCGGAGCTGCTTACGTCTTCTGTATTTACGCCAGTACTAAAAAGAATAAATCGAGTTTGGAAAACTTGATCGAAGTGTTCCGATGCCCGATCCGAATACATGAGTTTTAAAATCCGTGTCCGCCATGACGTTGCGTCTGCCTGCCATTCAGGGACGGGTCTCAAGACGTCGAATGAGACTATTCTCACAGGAGACCGCATATTATTAACTCCCTGGCGCTTTGCCCATTTCCCACGGAAGGTATGATTAATAATCTAAAAGAAATAAAGACTAACTGACAATATGGCACTGTTGGAGTGTGATAATATGACGTCACCATTACATGGCTCACGGAGCCTCATGTTAAAAGGAAATAATACGAGGGTGAGTCAAATGAAAAAACTTAAATAATTTTTTAATTTTTTTTTTTATATTTATGGAACTGCAGAACGTCACGGACGATACGGTGTGCTGATCCATGACTCATATCCAGATGTGCGGCTATTTCATTCACTGTTACGCGGCGATTTTCCTTCACGATAGCTTCAACTGCTGCAATGGCCTCTAGTGTCACTACTGGGTGTGCCTGACCGGGTCGAGGAGAGTCTGTTACAGAACTAATGCCGTTTATGAACTTCCTACTCCACTCGTACACTTGCTGCAGTGACAGACATGCATCACCGTACTGAACTTACATTCGTCGATGAATTTCGATGGGTTTCACCCCTTCACTACGCTGTTCTTCTTTGGTGCATGTTGCAAGCGGAGCCGCCATCTTTACACTATTACTGCGCCGTCGTGTTGCGTTTCTTCAACGTACTGCCACCTGTCGGCCACTCTTCAAACCATGAGTATCATTGTTGTCAACTTAAAAGACAATCGAGCTGTGTTTCGAATTTGTATCGCACTTTTACGATTTTCATTTGACTCTCCCTCGTGTATATATATATATATATATATATATATATATTATCGTCAAACACAAATATCTTTTATTTTATTAATTAAAATAATGGCGACCAGTTTCGATCTATGCAAACTGCCATCATCAGGCCAAAATATTTATAAAATTTAAATACCGGTTTATATAATATATTTTTCGTCGCTGTCATTCGATCCCATTTACAGTCGTACAGTTCTTTATAAATAAATGCCTGCTGTAGTTGTGTACGGTAAGTTTCACAAATATTGTACATTTATAATTAAAATATTGAAATTGATAATAGTAATTGTAAAAGTACATAAGGTGGTACACAGTATGAAATATTACATGGTTATTAAGTATATATATATATATATATATATATATATATGTAGTATAACTTTTCGCATTAAGAGGTTTTGTTGTTTAGATTATTCTCTTCGGCTGCTACACACTAGATCGATAAATAGTGTGTATTCCTGGTGAAGTTGCATATGGAAGCCGTGTACAGTTATGTTCTTCTTTCAGAGCAGGGCGTTATATAGGCGTTGCGTCGTGTTGTATCAATGAAGCATTAACTTCAGTATAATATGTAGGTTTTCTTTGGTGACAATCGTCGTACTGGAAATATAGAGTAAATCTAATTTATTTTAAGCTATTGAACTCCTAAGTATGAGTGTATAGAGTCGTAAAACATGTGTGTAGTTGCAGTTACTCAATGACATTTTGTAGATCCGTTTCAGTGTGTTAGCAGCCGACGTACATTCACGGAGCCTTGCTTATAGTACTTCTCCTCCTCCTCCTCCTCCTCCTCCTGTTCTTCCCCTTCTCCTCATCCTTCTCCTCTGCTTCTTCTCCTTCTTCTTCTTCCTCCTCTTCTTCCCCTTCTCCTCCCCTCCTTCCTCCTCCTCCTCCTCTCCCCTCCTCCTCCCTCTCCTCATTCTTCTCCTCTTCTCATTCTCTTCCTCCCTCTTCCTCATCCTCCTCTTCTTCCCCTTCTCCTCCTCCTTCCTCTTCTTCTTCTATGGCACTACAATCCAATGCGGACCTTTGCCTCCTTAATGGATTCAGTTCTGTTTTTTTTGCCTCAGTTTCCAGTTTTTAATTTTGCATTTAGCAATAACCGTTTGGCTTTTTACACAGTCAATTGAAATTCGCCGCTACTGTCTCCGTAATGTGAAACATCGAATAGCCTTCGGCAAGTCCAGCACTGTGCCCGGAACAATAGATACTTGTCGTTCAGAAGGTGGGATAAGCTGCTGTGTTTCAGAACGAAACGTAAAGGTCAACTCTCCGTCAACCCAACTGCCCTTGAGGCATTCTGTTTATTGTCTAAAATGTGCAACATGTTTCGATTCGGTGCTTCAAAAAGTCTTCATGTGAGGACTGCGCTCTTCTGGGTTATTACGCAGTGAGTAGTGGGAATTTCTTACCGGCGTTTTGGGACATCTTCAGCGGTCTTTTTCTTGACCCGGGAAAGTGGGGCCAATAGATTGTTCCTAAACGTCAGTAAGGAATTACCACTACTCGCTGCGTAAGAACCCAGAAGAGCGCAGTTTTATTCTATTTCGTGGCGTAAGCCTGAAACCACGCTAGCCTTCATGCGGTAACAAATATATATGAGAGGAAACCAATAATAATTATAAAATTCAACAGTGCTGGTTGAAAGAGGGACTGAGGTCTCGGTTTTGCGCTTCGGCACTGAACACTTTGCTGGTTTATGTGACTATTTTTGTACTGAAACTACTGGACTGAATGTAATTTTACTTGGAATTTGCGACAATTCAGTTGGGTACCAACTGCAATGTGAATAATAATATAAAGAGCCGACGATGCTGCCTGTAGGCAGTTGCTTTATACCACAAGCTGTAAACACAGTCTAGTGCTCCTGAGGATGGGCGAAATTACCGCCCGAAACACGTTGAGCCGATTGAAATTGTTAATAAAATTATCATTGTTGCATCTAGTTGGTTGTTTATATTATTGTATCAGTGATGCACGGTCACACAAATATCAAATTCTATGTGAATCTTTTTATGGGCTGTTACCCCACTTTATTGAGGAGTATAATACAAAAAAACGAGCAGGCGAAGCCTGGGAACTTTCTAACCGAGTGACGCCCTCTCTAAAACCCCGAAATAAAAATGTCTTTTCCCTCTCCATTGTCTTACCTTCTACTTCTGCCACCTACTGTACCTTGCGCAACACTGTCTCTCGAGCCTTCAAGCTGCAAAGTGCGAAATCTTATTTCCTGAAGGGTTTTCAGTATTTTTGGTCACTTGTGCTTCGCCCGCCCGCCCGCCCCCAAAGTGAAGGGGTCCGTGTGGGCCAGTTAGGTGTACCAAGCAGACAAACATTGATCGGCTCAGTCGGCCATCCGCACACCTGAAGGCGCACCTTTGTTTAGTGTACGGTGACCTGGCTGTGTGATGGATAAAATGTGCGACCACGTGTGCTGTCACCTGGCCTGGTGTTCCGCACACCCTGAAGTCTGTCATGATTAATAGTGCAATTAAATGTTATCACATCGCTGGGATAAGAGACACACGGCCAATTGCAGAGACAGCGAGGGAACGTAAAAATACACAAATAAGAAGCAACAAATGAAAACACTCAGCAAAAACATAATAAAATATTGCATCTTCAAAACAACACTGATGATATCATAATTCTTAAAGACAAATTTGTTACAGGGGTAATTTTTTTTTTGTATATATAATACAGATAGTGCCTGTCCATTCAGTTACATTTTTTGACGTGCTGGTCATAACGTTAATAATAAAGTCAATAATAATCATAATGTACAATTATACCATGTCTACAAATAAATATATCTGAAATCTATTTTCCACTCCTGTTATATTGATTACGTTATCAAGTTATCTTTGTTAGATATTATGATGTAATTGGCAGAATTAGTTTGATAAGGACTAGTGTTAGCCAACACACGTAGTCGCGGTTCATATCACTTAATAAAGATAATTTGATATTGAACTTACTGACAGCCGTGGAAATTGAATTAGAGGTTAAATAATTTGCATCAGGATCAACACAGCGAAATGCATTATACAAATATAAACATTAATTTCCTGTGGTGCTGCGGCCCCACGCGGGCCATGGCCGACCCATTCTTGAGGTTTCTAGATTGCACATAACGACGCATCACAGTCGGCAGCACTCCTCTGGGCGAGTGATCAGCCAGACGCAGAGGTTTCTACCTGACAAGACACGACACTCACAAAAAATACATGTCCCCGGCGGGATTCGAACCCGCAATCTAAGCTGGCTAGAGGCCGCAGCCGGCACGGCCACTGGGGCCGGCCTATGATGATACAGCGTGCCTTTTTTTTCGTATCTCTTTTTTGTGAGTGTTGTGTGTTGTCAGGTAGAGGTCTCTGCGTCTGGCTGATCACTCGTCCAGAGAAGTCCTACCGACTGTGATGCGTCGTAGTGTGTGATCTTGAAACCTCAAGAATGGGGCGGCCATGGCCCGCGTTGGGCCGCAGCGCCATAGGAAATGTTTATATTTTTTAAATATATTTTGCTGGATTGATCTGATACCGGTTAATAAACGTGTAACGTTTCCACGGCTGTCAGTAAGTTCAATATCAGATTATCTTTATTAACCCTTATCCTGCTAACGTGGAGAATATGGTGAGCTTCTAATAATGCCAGCAGATGGCAGATGGGATTTAACTCGGCGTTTAAAGGGTTAAGTGTTAATGAACCGTGACAACATGTTTCGGCTAACACTAGCCCTTACCAGGTAACAGGATATCTCTGAGGATGCAGGTGTCCTTACGCAGAGAAATTATTTTTAAAAAAACGCTGTATTGGGTCATAATGTTCGTTTCAACTGTTTTGTGTGGGTGTATTTTGGTGTTGGGGGACGATTCCTATTGAAAATAGAAGATCGTTTGACTGTAACTGTTAAGAAATGGTAGGTCGTTCTTTTCACAGATTTTCTGACGTAACCAACACCTCAAAAGCTTGCCCACAACACGGAGAGAGTCGAATTATGACATATTCTTAAGAGTGTTCAGCACACCGCAACTGCGGATTGATTCAAATAACAGACAGTGCTATTTTCCCCGATGTCACTAAAACTTCTGTTAATGGAACGTCCGTAAGTGCATGAAGCAGTGTGTACATGCTTCGGGTCTGGTGGCGATAGAGGAAAGGCATTTGCTGAACCAGTTCAACTAGTGGACAGTATTGTTTTTGTTTGGTTTGTAGGTCGCAAGGAATTAGTGGGCATGTAACGCAACTAAGTGCACACACACACACACACACACACACACACACACACACGCACACACTTGATAGCTGCCGATGCGTATGAATATTCAACGGTGCATGGTGATCAGCCAAGCACGTATATAGCATGAAGGAGGCGTTGCCTACAGTCAGCACCGTAATTGTTCGAACAATAGAGTACAACGGCCGATTTGACTTCATTCTTTGCACATCGCAATATTGTTTTGGGACAGACAGCCTGCGGCTTCTCATTCCTTCAGTCTCACTTATTAGACAAACTGCAGTGTGATTAGCAAGTTACTTACTTACTTATTTACTTACTTACTTGCTTACTTGCTTGCTTACTTACTTGCTTACTTACTTACTTACTTACTCACTCACTCACTCACTCACTCACTCACTCACTCACTCACTCACTCCATGGAGCAGAGTCCTTCTTGGGAAGCTAACCGGTTTACAGCTAGTCAAGAAATTCCCAGCATTTTATGGAACCGAAGGTTCATTACCGCATTCACAAGTGCCCGCCACTTGTCCCTATCCTAAGCCAGCTCGATCCAGTACATACCCCCACATCCTATTTCCTGAAGATCCATCTCAATATTATCCTCCCACACACGCCTGGGTCTCCTAAGTGGTCTATTTCTCTCAGGTTTCCCCACCTGTATACGCCTCTCCTCTCCCCCATGATTAACAAGTTGTGAATTGTAAAGGGTGAAAACAAACAGCGGTTATGGCCCAATTCGAGGGTCTATTCCTGGTGCTTGTCTGAAGGGGCTGAAACTCGATTGGGGAGTTACGTATTTTTGGACAACCCTGATGTAGGTTGTCCGGATGCTGCGTTATGAATGAGATGTCGCCAGGTTTGAGACGCAGACTCGCGCCTTACAGCTGACGTCACGTTCAACACAGGAAACACGCTGACAGGCTGTCAGTACGTGTATCTAAGGTTAGCTCAGTTGCACAGTGCACACAGTATTGTGCTGTATTTCTGTTTCTGTGTCTCTTTCCTAGTCTCTTTTTGCTTTTACTTTGTTTCTTCCACTGTTTTTCCCCTGTTCAATTTCTTTCGCCTTTTTTTTTAATTCTGTTACAATTTTCCGTTGTTTTCCCCGCTGTTTCTGTATTCCCTACTACTCTGATTTTGTTCTCGGCTTTCATTAGTTTTATCGTTTCCCTTCATCATTTTTCATTCTTGTTCCTCTGTCTCTTTTTTTCCTTCTTGTTGTCCTTCCCTTTTACCTCGTTTATCTTACGTGTCTTAATTTGTCTTTTTCTGTTTCGCCTTCTCTTTATTCCATTTTTGCCTTATTCGGTTCAGTTCATTCTTTTATGTCATTTTCTGCCTTCTATCCCATCTCAACCTCAGTCTGGTTCCTCTCTTTCTCCGCTTTTGATCTTCCACTGCCCCCTTTTCTTTACCTCTGCCTTTTTTTTTTCTCTCATTATTTGTGATCGAGAGAGGGGTATACGTTGAAACAGAATATGTCGGACGAAAAGGGGTAGTCCAACAACGAAACGTGCATTACGTCCAGCCAGTTCTGCATATCAGTTAATATGGTTCGTGCTTTTTAGTTTTTGTGGGGAACCACTTACATGAGTACAGAATTTGTACGCCTTTAATTTGTAGAGCAGAACCCCAAAGTTTCGCATCTTAGCCATATTTTGTTATTGCTTCACAAGTAATTTTTATATATAATGTGTGCGTATATTCACGATCTATTTCCACTCGAAATTTTGCGTGGTTTATTAATTTATCACCGTGAAAACAAAAGCTAAAAAAATATTTTGACTCCAACGCTGCCCTATTATTTCCCTTTACATTCGTACATTTTTAAAGGTGCTTACGTTACGTTATATCAGGGCCTAAGTAGACGTGGTCAGTGGCGTTAGTGTTGCTCCAGCCGCCTAAATATACACACCCATGTCGTCATCGCCGCCATCAGGGCATTAGAGTCTTCTGCAGCACTACGTTGATACCAAATTTCGTGAGAAAATGGTCAAACGACTGGAAATTTTAAATGGACACTGACACATACACACATTGGTGATATGAGAAACTAACTTTTTGCTATTTAGGAGGAAAATACACTACATATTGCGTTCTCACTTCACAGCAAACACACAGCATGTAAATTACAAATAAAACCGGTAAATACTAATCTCAGTATTCACTTTTTATCACACCAACATATGCACTTGCGAATCGATCAATATTAATGTGTTGGCATTAATATTGATCGATTCACAAGTGCATAGGTTGGTGAAATAAAAAATGAATTTGAGTCAAATGCACGGTGCAACAATGAAAGTGACTAATCTCAATAATTAACCAAATTAATGCACAAAATTTTTGTTTTACAATAAGGTTATTTCATGCCTCTACATGTTTCGAGCAAATGAAATAAAACTTATTGTAAAACAAAAATTTTGTGCATCAATTTGGTTAATTACTGAGATAAATATACTGATATGCAGCACGGTCAGCAAAACGTCAAAATTTGTGACGGTAAATACTGTTTAGATAAATAATCCTTGCTTATTCTGAGAATCATATAATACACTTAAGTACTTTATGTGAGCGAAATGCAGAATTTTGTTACTACTAAAAGGGGTTGTTGTGTGTTTAGTAATCACTGGGTTTAGAGGAGTAAATCTTCTTTCTCCAGCGACAGCAGATCGACGGTGTTCTCTGGCGGAATACGTCACAAATTATTTTAACTGTCAGCTGCCAGTGTGTTCTAGGGACACAGCTTGTGCACAAAGCGTCTCATGCTCCTTTGCAGAACATTTGTTGCTCCACATCCACACATGCACTGTAAGAGTCCGTCTGTTCTGTTGAAATGACATCCTTTCAAACTGTGGCACCCGTTTACGCTAGATGTGAAGTTCAGGGTCCATGTAGCAGGTGCGAATTGCCAGATGCACGTTAGAAGCGTTACAAGAAGTGCGCTTTTCTTTTTGTTTCTCTTCCTTTGCACTAGGAGAATGTAGGTCGTCCTGTCCGTTACGTTTAGAGCAAATTTTGACGGTGTCATTGCCTATTATGGCTTTCTTCTTATGCTTTCCTCTTTAACTGCCTAAAATCAGTAGATCTTTTATTGACCATACGGTTTGAAGACTCCTAAAGGCTTTTTGTTGCTTCTGCGCTTCTCGTTTGGAGGAAAAAAATTAGTTTACTTTTCTTTGCTAATTTTAATGGATATTTCCATACAGTTTTGTATAATGCAAACTGAAATACAGCGAAAATATTATATTTTTTTGTTACTAGTACGGTTGTGGTGGTTATCTTATGTTTTTTATTTCGTTGGGTGTAAAGTTGGTCTTGTTTCGTGCGTGCTTTCGCGTTTATATCAGATACTCTATGAGAAGAAAATTTCTATACTGATTGTAATTGCTGATCCAGGGATATTTGTAAGAATAATACGATCTTATTTATGTACAATTAAGAGTATAGTGGGTATAGCTACCTAATAAGAGAAGAAAAAGGTATTAAATATTCAACACTTATATTAATATAATCGCCAACATACTGCGTATTACTTATTCAAGATAATCAATTTTATTATTTTATACTAAAATAAATGAAATTATATATAAGATGAAACCTGCCAATAAATAGACTTATTGGTAATTTTTCATCTTACATGTATAAAATTTTATTTTTAGGTACCGGTGTAGCTCAGATTAGGCTTCCTGCCGAGTAATCTTAGTTGGATTCCAGGCAAGGACAAAGGTGTTTCTCTCCATTACAACATAGATAGTGGGCTGGGATAGCTCAGTGGGCATAGCGACTGGCTACGGGCTGGACGGTCCGGAGATCGAATCCCGGTGGGGGCGAGATTTTCCGCACCTGTCCTGACCGGCCCTGGCGCCCAACCAGCCTCCTGTACAATGGGTACCGGGTCTTTCCCACAGGTAAAGAGCGACCGGGGCGTGACGCTGACCCCTCACCCCCTTCTAGTGCCGTGGTCAAGAAAGAGTAGAGCTATACCTCTATTCCACCTATGGGCCGTACGGTCTGTACAGAGCCTCAGTGCCTGTACAAGGGTGCACTTTACCTTTTTTACCTTACAACATGGACACCTGACTAGGGGCCAACCCAGCCTCATAGCCGTCGGGTACCTTGGGCTCCTTCCTCGGAGATACGCAAAGCATCGGAGCTTGAAGCTAGCTACTCACCTCCATCTAGTGTTGAGGTTGTCGGTTACTTCTTGTTTCTCGATCGGTAAAAGCCACAGACCATAAATGAAGAATCTAGCGGAGCTGGCGAGCTGGCCTGCTTTGAAAGTCAGGAGTGAAGGGAAGGGTATTCGTTTTGTTCCGTCCGCCAATCTGCTATCGCCATAGCTGCACGAGTGACTCGCTCTTAGACTTCCGTTTGAAAGTGTCACCGGTCAAGAAATAACAAATGGCTTCGGCCATTGGTTTTGCATGTCATGCTTCTTTATTAAGCCCAGACAAAAATTACCTTTTGTTGCCTGTATTACACTTATATCTTGTGTTCTGTGAAGTTGCACAGACTAAAATCTGTTCAAAATATCATACCGCTAGTTAATTTAGTTTTTATGGACTGCATCCCGTTGTGCGAATCAGCGATGTAAGAAAAGAGGGTTCAGTTAGACACGAATTCATTTTACACCGTAATGTGTTAAGATGTTCATACTGAAAGTTTTGGACAATTAATTTGCCATTTCCAGGACTGTTGCAGTAATCATTGTCATAATCGGCAGTCTGTTTATCGGTTTGGTTTTGTAGACTGAAGGCCGTGTCTTTCGCATAAGAATATGTAACGTAGCCCATTAAAATTCTTTTCCTTATTCTGGGTAATTGAATTTAAGATGCAATAACAAACAGAACAAGTATGATTCACGCAAACAGCAATAAAAAATATCAGTCAAACACAACTCAGTTTAAGTAATATGTTTTCTTTTGGGTAATTCCCCGGCGTCTGATTTCTAATAGCCGACGTTTCGGAACCCTCCATCAGTTCCTTCTTCATAGGCAGGTGGATGCCTGCCTGTGAAGAGGGAACTGATAGAGGGTTCCGAAACGTCGGCTATTAGAAATCAGACGCCGGGGAATTACCCAAAAGAAAACATATTACATATAGAACAAGGCGAAAGCTTAAAATCAAGCACAACTCAGTTTAAAAAATGGCATTCTGGATTGTTACATGTTTCGATTCTCAAGGAATCATCATCAGGTAGTTCATACAAAACAATTAAAACATACCAGTTCTTCATGTTTATTTAAACTGAGCTTTTTAAAATATTAACTTCTCCTATTTTGGATGCATGCAGTTAGGTTTCGCCCTTTTTACAGGCCACGAAGGCCCTTTGGGTAAGTACAGGTATAGCTGTACTCCTTTTTAGGACCTCGGCACTAGATGGGGGTGGGGGCCAGCCCCACGGCCCGACCGCTTCTACCCCCGGGAAAGACCCGGTACCATTTTACAGGAGGTTGGGTGGCCCCCATGGCCGGTCTGGACGGGCGGGAAATCTCGTCCGCACCGGGATTCGATCCCGGACCCTCAAGCCCGTAGCTCAGTTGCTATACCGACTGAGCTACCGGACCCATGGGTACATATAACCCTTCGTAAGTGTAGAAGTTAACACAAATTTGTAACGGTAAATAGGTGTGAGGAAAGAACTGCTTTATTCCTTCCTCGTGTCTCTTCTGTGTTTGTTTTAATGTTCTTATTGTATTCCTGACTCAACGGGTTTGCAAACTAAAATGTAGAATTCCTCAGACCCTTTTTCTTTTGCAGTATCTGTGTGACAGAGGGAGAACTGATGTATTCTTTTATATATATATATATATATATATATATATATATATATATATATACACACATATGTGTGTGTGT
>Ga0123354_10010455_pt1 | contig 14299 bp, 15 predicted proteins | sample TergutLab28metaG_2_FD_97872 | JGI IMG/M metagenome (GOLD analysis project Ga0123354, IMG submission 97872) | Labiotermes labralis P4 segment gut microbial communities from Petit-Saut dam, French Guiana - Lab288 P4 | ecosystem: Host-associated > Arthropoda: Insects > Digestive system > Gut ... | reverse complement strand
GTAGTCAAATGGGCTGTAAAAGAGGGTCTGAATATTAGCCCCCATAAAACAGCCATAGTACCATTTACCAACAGAAGGAATACAGAGGGCTTAGGACCTCTTATACTCGATGGTAAGGAACTTGCAATGCTGGATGGGGTTAAGTATTTGGGAGTGATCCTGGACTCCAAACTTAACTGGAACCAGCATTTGCAGAAAATAATTAATAAAGCGCAAACCACCTTTGCAGTAGGATGCACATGTGGAAAAAAATGGGGTCTTAGACCTAATATGGTGCATTGGCTCCATACTAGGGTAATCAGACCATCTATACTTCATGGTGCCTTGGTGTGGTGGCCCAAAGCCATGCAAAAAAACCACAAAAATCCAATTAGACAGGATTCAAAGAATGGCCTGTCTAGCCATTATGGGGGCTATGAAATCGACTCCTACCGCAGCAATGGAGACACTCCTGAATCTGACTCCATTGGATTTGGTAATTCAGGCGGAGGCGAGGATGACACTCTATATAGACTGCATATACTTAAGCAACCAGCCGAACCTAAAGCAGAGGCAGGATTGCTATCTATCTGGAAATATGCAAGTGACCCTCTCTTAGAAATGTGGGCGGACCACATTACTCCAGTTTATTTTCATTCCAAGGCCTTCAGTGTCATTATAGACTGGGACCATTGGAAGAATAAAGATCCAGTGTTCCCTGAGGATGCTTTGATCTGGTTCACAGACGGCTCTAAGGCTAACTCGGGGACAGGGTCTGGTATTTTTGGCCCGAGACCAAATAGAAGCTTCAGCTTCCCATTGGGTAAATTTGCCACAGTTTTTCAAACTGAAATTTATGCCATTTTGCAATGTGCATATGAAAATATAAGAAGGGCCTATAAGAATAAGCAGATTCTTATTTTCTCTGACAGCCAGGGTGCACTTACGGCACTTAGTGGCCCAAAAGTGACCTCTGGAATGGTTGCAGAGTGCCTGGATGCTCTCTCAGCGTTGGCTAGCCTGAATAAGGTTACCCTCGTCTGGGTACCGGGGCATTTCTGGTAATGAGGAGGCTGATAAGCTTGCCAGACAAGCGTCAGCCATGCTGTTACTCGGTCCAGAGCCGGCTCTCAGTATACCTAAGTGTTCAGTGACAGAAGCGATTAAGAACTGGACTGAGACGCAACATCTTAGAGCCTGGACAGACTTGCCAGGCCTCAGACACGGCAAACTATTTATAGATAGACCGTGTAAGAAAAGAGCTGATGACCTACTTAAGTTAGGTAGGCATCAACTAAAAATGGCAACTGCGATCTACAAAGGGCACGCTCCTGTAAGGGGGCACCTGTACACTATGGGCCTGTTTGATGGGGATCCAATCTGCAGATTTTGTGGGATGGAGACTGAAACAGTGCAGCACATTATTTGCTGTTGCGAGGCATTGGCTTGTCAGTGCTATAATGTCTTTGGGAGGCCGACTGTAGAACCAAAAGACATTAGCACAGCCTCAACAAGGGACCTTTGCCTCTTCATACGAGGTGGAGGGCTATTGTGGCTGTGCTGAATGAAATATTAGGGCTGCACAATAAGCCTAAGGCTGCAGTGCATTCGGTGCAGTAACCTGACGGGCCCTAAGAAGAAGAAGAAGTGTCATTCCATCTCAACATCATATTACATCACACTGACATGAACTCAAGTCACAGCTATCAGTGCATCTGGACAACATATACTGTAATCAAGCAAGGATATGCTTTGAAGTAACATGTTAATGACAAAAACTCTAGTAATGTTTGCCAACACAGATAAAAACAAACTGTAATCTATAAAGTCTAGGCCTTCATTAATCACTTCACAAATGAAATAGACTGCACTTCTATGTTGGCAGCTGTGTCTGTAGTTACTGTAACTAACCATGCTAGTGATGTGTATGTGACACAGTTTCCATTATGACACAAGACAGCACACCAGCAATAGTGGTACATAATAATATTACAGTAGCATATTTACTCATACATACTGATATTGTTACAAAAATTAGATATTGTGCAATGTAAGTGACTGAAAAATTGTAGTTTTAAGTGCCAAAAATGAAACGCGTGTCACCCTATCGTGTAGTTCATCTGCTTGCTTCACTGTTTATCTAGTGAATCCATGTGAACTGTGAATTCTATACTTCACAAAATGAGGAAAGGTGATCATGCATATTGACTGAAATTGATGGAGAAGGATGCCATTATGTCCTACATCCAAAGGGCTCAGACATATCACACACAAGAGAAGTGGTGCAATGATTAAGTTTTGATATGTACACACGTACAAGCCACTTACGTTATTACTTACAAATCTGTTTGCTGAATGCCACGATAACTTTAAAAAAATTCACAACACTAAACCAACAAAATGCACAAACTTGTTCCTTAGATATTCATATTACAATATCACAGTGAATATTTCTACACATTTTGGTCTGTAAGGGACCATCATCAGTGAATCAAACTGAAGTCATAAAGCATAAAACCAAACTAGTCACTTTTGTACACAGCTCACAAGGGATAAAAAGAGTCAAATGGTTAAAATATAGACATGTCTTTCTAAAGTAGTTGTATAAATATAATGCATCTTGATATACTGGAAATTAACATTAAAAACATTGGAATACTTACAATATAAACATGAATAAACAGTTAAAATGTATAAACATACAAAACAACGTAAAAATGAAACGTTCAAACAAAGGTTGTGATAACCAATACAGTATGTACCAGTATCTCGGAGCTGCATACATACTTAACAGAAGCCAGCACGGAACTAAGATTCAGAAAGTATGTGCAGACTACACTTGAATGAAGGTTACATGCTTACTTTTGTTAATTGTGTAGGCTGCTTCCAAGATAGGGGTACATAATGAATTTTTTATCACAACTATTGTTCTATGTTTCATTTTTATGCCTGTTTTATCAATTTCTGTACACTAAATGTTTGTTCACATTTAATGTAATTATTTTAATGATTTAATGTTAATTTCCAGTATACCAAGATACATCACATTTATACAACTACTCTACAAAGAAATGTCTACATTTTAACCAATTGACTTTTACACCATATTATCATCATCATCATTTGGCACTACAACCCTTTGTGGGTTTTCACCTTCTCAGCAAAGTCTCTCCAAGTTCTTCTATCCTTAGCTATTTCCTTCCAGTTTTTAACTTTCAGCTTTTTTAAATCTTCCATAACATCCTCTTGCCATCATTGTCTTGCTCTTCCTACAAGTCCAGTTCCCATGGGTTTCCAATCTAATACCTTCCTAGCTGGTCTTGCTTGGTCTATTCTTTGAATATGCCCCAGCCATTTGATTCTTTGTGCCTTGATCAATCTCACTATATCTGCACCTTCTATTAGTTTATCAATCTCCATGTTGTTTCGTGTTCTCCATATATTGTCAATATTGACAGGACCAAATATCTTCCTTAATGTTTGCCTTTAAAAAATGTGTAGGTTATTTTCATCTTTTGCTGTTAAGGTCCAAGTCTCTGATGAGTACGTAACGACTGGTCTTATCATCGTTTTATATATTTTCGTTCTGGCGTTTTTCTTTAGGAATTTTGATTTTATTAGTTTTGCATTGGCATAGTATGCTCTGTTGCCTTTTGCTATTTTACACCATGTCAGCTGTACAAAAGTTACAAATTTTGGTTTAATTCTGTGTTACTTTGGTTTGATTCCCTAATGATCGTCCCTTACGGACCAAAACAAAGAGGAATACTCAGTGTGATACTGTAATATAAATATCTAAGGAACAATTTTGCACATTTTGTTGGTGTGGTGTTGTGAATCAGTTACTGATAATGTGCAGAATGGAAAATGTAAACATTAAAACAATGTTACAATCCTTTCTCCTCATATTCCCCACAACATACCATTTATGATATACAACCTCTGCACCTGACCGAGGATCATTAAGTGACTATACATACAAACCTGAGTCTCAACTCTTCTCAAGATCTCATTCATGTCATTGGACAATGCCTTCACTTTGCTCTCCAAATGAACTGTCTCTTGATGTAATATATTAAATTTAACATATGATTCTTCCATCATATGTATTACTTCAAATTTTAATGAAGTTATCTTTTGGGTGATATCAGATATTTTGTCATTCAGGTCTGTTATTTCTTTTTGACCTGCAACAAAACTGTCATTTAAGAATACAATGATTATGACTTGCTTCTGGAAGGTTACGTTTAATTCTGCTCACTGCCCACATTCAGCGATAAAATATACAAGACAATATGTCTTCTGCAGTCGTCTGCATATAATAGTACAATAAGCCATATGAAGCCAAACCATTCTCTACATAAAAAGCTTCTTTGAACCAAAACATAATGCCAACAAAGTACAGTTCAACACTGAAGTAATGCGATTAATGAAGATCCTGGTGTTATCTGGATTTGCTTCTTTAACCTTTTAAAGCCTACTGGTTATGTGATGCACAAACTGGTTTAACATTCAACAATTCTGCCGAAACCATATTTATGTGTTTTGTATTTATCTCAGAACAAACGGTGACTTGTGCTACTTACACCCTAAACTGATTGGTTTTTATAACCGAGATGAAAAGTGTTTACTGCATAGTACGGACTGGGTCTTTAAATAACGTGGCCTGCGCTTCGTCTTTATAGGGTTAATGTAGTTTCTTCTAATTTAGTATAAACTTATTGCATGCACACTTATGATTTTGTTAACTAACAACACTTCATTTCTTTGTATTTACAAATTCACACTATCAAAATCATTAGTATTAAGGTAGACAGACAAAAATCAATTCTCTGCTGTTCAACATGCTTCAATAGATGTTTCACTTCTCCTGCAAGTCCATTTTGTCTTGTGTTGAGTCAAGCAGAACAGAAAAATACGACACTGCAGAAAACTGTGTAACAAGAGCTGCATGCTTTATACTCTTTACCAAATACAAAATTATTTGTGTGATCAAATGACAGCGGATAAGACGTGTGGCATGTAGACCACATGGGAGCAAAGAGAAATGAATACAAGGTTTTGATGGGAAAACCGAATGGAATGAGACCACTTGGAAAACGAAGACAGAGAAGGGAGTATAATATTAAAACAGAACTTAAATTAACTGGATGAGAAACTGTAGATGCAACTGATTTGGCTCAGCACAGGAATATGTAGCAGGCTATGCTGAACATGGTAATTAAGCTTCAGTTCCACACAATGTGGGAAATTTTCAGACTAGTGGCTCTCCTCCATCGAGTTAGTTACGTATGTAAGGGCGCAAGGGTGTCATGTGAGAAACCAGACGTTTAATATACCCAATGCAGAATACACAGCAATAACTTCTTCACAAAGTACAGGTAAAGTTGTGTCTGCATGCCATGAAGGCACTACATGGCAGTGAGTGGTAAACTTCACGACCCGGCCATTTTACCACCGGTACCTACTGAGTAGAAGGTTGGGGCCCCAAGGCCTGTTTCGACGATTTCGAGGAATTTCCTTGCACCTGCCGGGAATCGAACCCCGATTTACCCAGCCCTTAGCCTAGTCACTGTACCGATCACATAGGGCACTATACGATCATAAACATCTTGACATAACATAACTGTAGATCCAAACCGTGTTCGGTATATTGCAACGTCAGGTGGCATTCTCTTGAAGGTTATAAAAGATTCACCTGAATATCCTTACCTAACGCCGTTAAAATTGTTTCAAGAAAACTCATATTTCCACTGGAGAGTTAATGAATTACACTAACGTATGAAACCCAATTAATTGCTATAAATATAACAAACTGGACATTTCCTATCTTTCACAGCAGTAACACTACTATTTTCGAATTCACGCTCACAGATTAAAACGCTACCACAACAGGCAGCTACACACCATGGATTATAAACCGGTGCCCACAGACCATAAATGACTAGATAAGAAACGGCACCTTCCGAAAGCAGACGATGGATTACTAGGCTCTGTGGTTGACCACATTCGCATCAGTTTGTGACATCCGTGATGTTCGTTCATGTGTTGTTTCAATGCCGTGGGTCTTTAGGTTTAGTTTATTTGCTTTACACGTGTTTAAAAATTCGTTTGGTTGGTGACATAGGCTGCATGCGGTGGATGGCGCTGGCTTAAAGATACTGCGTGAACGGTTAAACAGATTTTACTTCTTAGGTGCATTAATTACTTTTGTTCCGTTATCAAAAGGTGTCTGACACTGAGTTACAATATATTACAATGTTCCTCACTCAAACATGTGTGTAGCATAATAAAATGCACTGTGTATCTGAAAATAAAGTACATCGTTATGACTTTACTGAAAAAGGACACGAGTTTGGAGTTAAGCTATTTTATGTGATGTGATAACTTGTGATGTCTGGGTCAGAGGCGAAACGTGGCCCCAGTTCAAGAAAACTGAATGGTAATATAATTGTATTGAATTACTTTTGTTAAAAATGGTTTAGGAGTATTTTTATAATAAAAGCCAACGAGATGTCAAACAAGTTTAGGGGTACTTCTACAATCACTTGGTTTCGTACAAATAGTATGATCTACGAATGCCAGCAGTATGAAACCATGTGACAGGAGACTGTTTTTAGTATTAAGTGTAGACCTCTTTATCATGGTTCCATATATCGAAGCATTAGTGTCAGTTTCTGGAGTATAACTCGTGGTTGTGGATGTAAAACGCGATTTTCGTTAATGTGCCATGAATGAAAGAGGAATGATAGTAAGCCATATGCCCAGTTTTCTTTCTAGTATTAAGGAATTGAAATCTTAATGATGTAGGTGTGATTTTCCCGAATTACATATCTGGGTTGGACAGCAACTTTTTTTTTATATTAAGTGTTTATTATCTTGTAACAGGTCATTTTATTAGTGTTGTTTGTCTTTTGTTTTGAGCACTCAGATTCAACCATTTATAATGTTTATACAATCATTACTATTAATGAGGTATATGACATTAAATTATCACTTATTACTGTTATGCCATTTGGTAGAAATGTATTAGTAGTGGTAGTGTAATCCTCGTTACTTCTCCTATATATGCAGAATTTTACTTACAGACACGTACTGTTGGTGAATGTGGAAATATGTTCAGTGGACAAGACTATTCAAAGCTTTTCCCTGTCTTAATTACAGGATCATGGAACGAAGACAGTGTGTTGCCTTTATACCAGACACTATTATCTGAGGTGTGTATTGTCTGTCAGAATACTCTATATAGCAGGTGGTTTAGGAAATAGTTGTTGCATCCAATTTGCTCATATTTGGATCACAATTTATAATGTCCAAAACAGCTGTTTCAAATGATACATGTAACAGCCCTATTACATTTAAACCTACTTCGTAGTACATTATTTTTGATAATCTTTTTAAATTGTCAGTACCTCTGCGTAACTCCTCATTGGTGACTGGACTTGTTATGGTTCTGATACTTCAGGAAATTTTTGTAGTTGAGTGTCATAATATGTGATTGTTTTCTTGGTGGGAGAAATGTGTGTCCTTAAGTTCTTTGTCAGTTAGGTTTCTAGATGTGGCCTCTGTGTGTGTGTCTTTTATAGTTTCATTTCAATGTATTGTTCCCTCTTTATGCAATTTGAATTCTCAAAGAAAAATTTGTCATGGAATGTAGGAAGTTGCCTGAATGCACAGTCTAGTACCAGGGGCTTGGTTTATCAAAATTTAATTAGTCTGTAATCACTTAATTGTTTTTATTTGTGAAAATGAAGTAAGAAATATTTGTGACACTAAATATGTGGTGGTAAAAATTATTTTCCTGTCCCATTCTGCAGTCTCCTATACTCCCAATAAATCTAAACACTACTTTGCTAATTCTGGGGACTAAGAATATGCCACCACATTACAGGGACAAAAGGAGGGAATATTTATAAGTTGAGGATAATGAGCTAGAAGAACAGAATAAGAACAAGAACATTAGACACATATATACAGACATAAATGATTTTATGCAGGGTTACCAGCCTAGAACTGAAGGATGAGAAGGGTGATATGTTTGTATGTTCCCACAGTATTTTGAGTAGGTGGAAGTTGTTTTGTCTGTATGTGTATGTGTGAACTTGGGCTGTCACATTAGGGGAAGAACATAGGCTATGGGTATTTTGAGGATAGGATGCTGAGGAATGTGTTTGGGCTTAAGAGGGAGGAAGTAACAGGAGGCTGAAAAGATTGCATGATGAGTTTCATTGTGTGTACTGTTCACTAAATGTTACTCAGTTAATAAAATTATGGATGAGATGGGTGGGGCATGTGACATGTGTTTTTAAGAAGAGAAGTGCGTTCAGGTTTTTGGTGTGGAAACCTGAAAAAAATAGAGCATTTGGAAAATGTAAGCTCAGATGGGAGGGTAGTATTAAAATTTACCTTAAAGAAGTAGAATGGGAGGGTATACACTGGATTTACATGGCTGGAGGATAGGGACAAGTGTCAGGCTGTTATGAACATGGCAGTAAACTTTGGGGTGCCATAAAATTTGGGGATTTTTTTAACTAACTGAGGGAATTCTTGATTTCAAACTTTTGCCATGTTCTGAATGTTGTACGCTTTTTTCTGGGTAATTCCCCGGCGTCTGAACTTTATATGCCGACATTTCGGAACACTCTTCATGGGCAGGTAGGTATGCAGAATTACCTACCTGCCTATGAAGATGGAACAGACAGAGTGTTCTGAAATGACGGCATATAAAGTTCAGACGCCAGGGAATTACCCAGAAGAAAGCATATAACTGAGGGAAGATTATATTCTGTGGAAGAATTTTGCTCTGTGGTGTTAGTTGGCTGGTTGGTTATTTAGTTAGTTTATACTTGTAATTCAGTGCCAAATGCAATAAGTTTGAGAGGTTCTGGATCCAGCACAGTTTCTTCCCAAATTCATACCTTTGGTCATTATTCCATATTATCATCAGCATGATTACTGTTGTTGTTGCTACTGCTGCTACTGTTGGCATTGCTGGCTTTTAATATTAGAATTGTTACTCTTATCGTTACATTCATATGTGTGTTCTGATTGCTGTTCATCATAACACTTTATATGTGTTGGTTTGTAAGGCTGCATTACTGACTATCGTGCAAAGTCCAGCAGTGTCACATGGTTGTGATCCATTGACCCCAGTTATATATGATAATGAGTCTGATTATTCACGCATGTGTTACACAGTTTTGTTGGTTTTCATCAGTCTTTTCTACCATGTATGGTACAGATGCTAGATCTGAACACACAACATTCATTGACTTGGATTAGAATTAACCGAACTTAAGCTGGTTAAGATTTCCCATTGTAACTTCCAAACTGCTTGACATCCTATAGTGCTGTTAGTGTTCATATTTAAAATGTGGTAGATTCTTAGTTTGTATCAAACAGAAAATCTGTTATCATAACTGATTTTTCCAACTCCCTTTTAGTGAATGAACAGATGATATCTTATTTCCAGATCCTTACCTATTTATTCTTTATATACTATCCTTTGGTGCTGTTTAGACTTTGCAGGTGTACACCATGCTTCGTACTTGGGTAAGATATTTTACTGTCAGCAGCTCGAAGGTAGATATTCATTGAAACTGCTTGTACTCTTGTAAGATTTGAGGTCATTATGGTATTGAATATAATGTTTACAGTTTGATGCTGTTATGTTATTTAAGAGATGAAACATGTGCACAGATCTCTGACCTTTCATTGTATTGCATTTGTTCAAGCCATATTCTGCGCCCACTCTGCTGTCACTCTGCACCAGTCAGGCTGTAACTCTTTTAAAAGAGAGAGAGGTGAAGCGTATTGGCTTTTTTGTGATATTTAATATTGTATGCCTCTTTCTGCTTGGGACATGGTGTGCAAGTACGCAGAGTATTGGTAAGTATTATCTGATTATTGTTTTCTTTACATAAATTTGTTTATTTATGTAAGTTTATAGAAGATTGGATATTTTTAGGTTAATGGCTGAAGAGTTGGAGAACAAGTGTTAAAACTTCTGTGCTTTGTAATTGTCAGAGAAAAACACCCTGAAATAAATAATGTAAAAGAAGTAAGTTATTGTTTTATTCTAAATGATACAATAAATGATCATGATTGGTACAGTTTGATAGAAGATGTGGCTGTGAATTTGTGACAGATGTGCAGTCTGAATATGCATTCATTATTTTATTTGAGGTGACAATTTTTGTTTCTCAATTCTTTGTACTTAATATGTGGAAAGCTCAGTCTGTTGTTCTAAACTAACACTGGTATAATGATTTAAATCCTGGGGTGTACAAATTTTACTCAAATGTTGAAGAAATTTTCAAATACCTATGAATGTTTCCTTGTCAGGCTACATAGAAATTGTATTTTATGCTTGTCTGTGTGTGTTTGTGCTATGAGGGCAAGTGAGGGAGTGGAGGTGTAGCTCCACTCATTTTTAACTTAAGCACTAGATGGAGGTGAGTGGCTAGCTTCTTACACTAGTTGCTTTACCTCTGGGGGAAACAGCCACTGGTACCCCACTGAGTAGGGGATTGCGTGTGCTTCAAATCTGGTTTGGACTCTTTGGAGAGGAGAAAACCCCCTTGTTGAACCATGATTTCTCAGATGTCCAGCCCATAGCCCAAGTCACAGTACCAACCACACTAGCATGGCTCTATTAGAACTTGTGTTTTATGTCAAAAGCATCAAAATATCACTACACAAGCCTAGGAATACCATGGGATGTTATTTTGAACACTAAATAAAATGTAATAAAAAATGTAAAATAAATAAAGTGCATATACTTCGTCACACTGTAAGCCAGTTGTGCAGTAGTGTATACTCACAAGACTGCATATAAATTATATTTTATTTGCAGAATATGTATTTTGTGTTGAAAACTTAATGATCTTGTCATTACACCCTAGACAAGTCAATATGCTTGCAGAATATTGTCACAATTATCCCCCCCCCCCACTGGGCCCCAAAAAAATTTAACTTTCTTCAGAAACATATTGTCATTGCATTAAAGCAGGATCAACATGGCAAAAGCTAAAGGCTGTCTATAGATGTATTTATTCAGTATTCCATCATACAAAACACAAACTTTCTAGCCTTGGAAGTTTGTGTTGTGCATGACGAAGTACTGAATACATACATCTGTTGATCTGAGCACAACGGGGATGTGTCACCTAAAGGTTATAAATACAAGTCAGGTACCCATCCACAAGTGCATTACCATGAAAGTCTGCATGGTGCGTGACGGAATACTGTGTAAATACATCTGCTGATCCGAGCACAATGGGGATGTGTCACTTACAGATTATTGAATGGTGTCTTCTGGGATGAGACACTTTACCTAACTTGAAATATTTAATTGATTGGCAGAAATCTGTCCAAAGACAATGTATGAGCGGAGAAAAATCATACAATGAATTTGTTGATCAGTTATCACAGTTTTGGGGTTGTGCTGCTGTGATAAATTAGGGTCAGGGAAATTTTATTTTATTAAGGGTGATAGGTTTCCTGTTTGATAAACTGATGAGTGTGGTGTTGCAGTGACAGTTTCATTTTATTGCCTTGCATGTTATTTTCTCAGTACGTCTATGCCGATTCATTTTCTTCCTCTAAATGTGGTCATGTTTTTTGCAGCGCTGCAAGCCTACACTTACACAGTTTTCTTCAATTTATTAAGGTCAGTGAAAATTCCAGTTGGATATTGTAACATGAATTGAACCACAGTGTGCATGATAATTTTCTGCGTTTGTTTGCAAGAACATATATCAAGCCTGAAGAACTGCCATGCCTTTATAGGCTTGATTATTTCACATTGTCCAGTAATTGGACACTGATGTAATTCATTACATTTCATTTGTTCCAAGTACAGCAGCATTCCTTTAATCCAGCGCCCACAGACCAGACAGTTTCCAGATTATCAAACAGTGCATGTACTCACCTAAGTTCTTAAAGGTAATTTTTTGTTACTGTTCCTATGTTTGGGTTGCACAGATAGGTGAGATGAGTAATTCAGTCTCTTCGGTTTGTACCAGTGATGCTGAAGGATCAGGAGACTGTGGATCAGGAGTCTTCATTGCTGAAGAAGTTGATGGAGTAGGAGACAAATGGTTAGGAGATACACAACAGTCCATGTAGAGACTCACTTGTGGCCCTTTGGAGGATATCCAGATTTGGGATAATTTTCTTCAGCAGTTAAAGTATCAGGATTCCCAGAGTATCAGCATTTGGATTGAAGGAATTTTACTGTACAGTATTATGGCTATATACATTATTTTTATAGTATTTGTTCTCCTTTAAGGTGTTGCATTTTCTTTTCAGTGTGATGACTTGCATTTTATCTGTTTGGGTTGAACGAAATGGACCAAATCCTGTGTTCAGCTTTGGATATGAGAGATTTGAAGTGTTGGCGGTGTTTGCTAGTACAGTACTGGCACAGCTTGGTTCCTTGTTTATTGCTAAAGAAAGCATTGAAAGACTTGTGCTTGAGCAGCCAGAAATACACACGTGAGTTTTATTTAGATCAAAACTTTGGTAAAAACTGAAAACCTTGCATAAAATTGCCACATGTTACAAAGAATTTTGAATCACAAGCAGAATTAAATGAAGGGATTAAAATTGTGGAATTTGCAATTGACGTGTCATTGTTCAGAAGAATATTTCTTTTTTGTTCTATTAAAATTTTTGGATGTTGATAGTGCACATTAACGAGATTAAAAGTGCGTAAGTAATGAGGACAGAAAAATGCATTGTAATTATTATCAAAGGTAGAGTATTGACCAATCCTTGTGGGACAGTATCTGATGTATGGAAAGGTGGTTACAGGGACATTTTGTGCACTTTCAAGAGAGAAGGCAGAAAGTGTGATAAATGATGATTCAGGTCTTCCATTGTCTGAGATCGTGAATGAGGCACAGATTTAAAAAGGTACAGATTTTCAACTTACCTGGTCTTTCTGCAGGCCTGAAGATGGGGACAGATACTGTACACAGTGTGTAGTATATTGATTTTAGTATGTATAAGTGGGGAAGGGGGGGTCCTAACCATCTATGATAAAACACTTTTACTAAAAGAGTTCTCAGATGTTCATAATAATACTGAATTGTCATATTTAGATATGTTATAAGTGACATTTATTAGCAGATGAAAGCTGCCTTTTCCGTCTGATTGTTTTGCCTGCTTTTTGTTGGGATATTACCTGCTCATCCAGAGGAACAAAAATTGAGGTCTGTTTCTTCCTCTGAAATTTTGATACCCAGAAGCTCCACCTTGTGCCTGCAACTAGTCCTAACTTTCTTGAAATGTTGCAGAAACTCTGTACAGAAGTTTCACAATGTGGAATAAGATTGTTAGCAAACAGAAGTTTTTTTGAGAAGTTTTTAAGAGTTTCCACTTGATGTGATTATCCCTTTGAGTCTAGAGAAGTGAGGTTGTACTGTATTGTTGTGTGGCAGTTATGCCACTTATTCCCTGTGCAGTTGGAATGCATTCAAAATTTTTGCTGGCCTTGCTTTTGTAGTCTAAGTCCCACTGGGGTCAGATTAAGCTTTTGGCTGTGTGATTTTAATAGAAGACATTTTTGTACTACCAACTAACAAAATTCTACCCATAGAATCCTTGGAAAATCATATGGAATCCTCGTGTTACACATATGCTGAATTACAAGAGTGTTTATTGGTTGGAAGACTGATAATCAGCTGTGTGTGTGTGTGTGTGTGTGCATGTGCATGCATGGGTACACACACACACACACACACACACACACACACACACATAAGATTGAGTGAGTGAAGAAATAGAGAGGACAAGATGGCTTTAATACTGAGGCTGGCCAGCAAAATAATGAGGAATATTTTTTATGTTCTTGTGCCTTTTTTCCTCTTCTCATACTCATGTTCCCAATTTGGGGTACATTCTTCTGGCAGAAGTGAGTGCTAACAGTGGATTTATTTTATGCATGTGGTGTGGTACTGAAATGTGTATGTGTGGATGGTATGACAGGAAATGCCCAAATTTTGTGCATTCAGGGCATGATTGGAAGGAAGTTCTTTTCCCCCACACAAATGAACTAGCCAATCGCTGCTTTCCATTAGTAGGTATAAATATACTAGAAACATCATTACTGTTATTGGTGTCATTGTTATCATCATCATCGTCAGTATCATTGTTTTTGTAGGAGTGGGAAGAGACTATTAACCCTTCAGCGTGGGGGCATTTAAAACCCAGTTCATACTGTGATGTGGGAAGGTTTTTCTATGGGGTATTTAAATTTTGAGCTAAATTGTGCAGGAGTCTATTCAAAATAATGTAGTTTTGTTAATAGTGGTTG
>Ga0123354_10010453_pt1 | contig 14300 bp, 12 predicted proteins | sample TergutLab28metaG_2_FD_97872 | JGI IMG/M metagenome (GOLD analysis project Ga0123354, IMG submission 97872) | Labiotermes labralis P4 segment gut microbial communities from Petit-Saut dam, French Guiana - Lab288 P4 | ecosystem: Host-associated > Arthropoda: Insects > Digestive system > Gut ... | reverse complement strand
TGATCTGATCGGGTCGATTGGGTTTGGGTCTGGCCAGGATCATGGTTCTGATGACGTGTTGGGCCGGGTGTATGAGTATTTTTTGGGCCAGTTCGCGGGTAAGGAGACGGGTAAGGATGCCGGCGCGTTTTACACGCCGCGCAGTGTGGTTAGGGTGTTGGTTGAGATGTTGGAGCCTTACAGGGGACGGGTTTTTGACCCGTGTTGTGGTTCTGGTGGCATGTTTGTGCAGTCGGCGGCGTTTGTGACGGCGCATCAGGGCCAGCGTTCTGACTTGTCGGTGTACGGGCAGGAGTTCACGGACACGACCTGGAAGTTGGCGAAGATGAATCTGGCGTTGCGCGGTATTGAGGCTGATTTGGGGGATCATTCGGCTGACTCGTTCGCCTGGGATCTTCACCCGATGTTGCGGGCTGATTTTGTGTTGGCGAATCCGCCGTTCAATGTGTCGAATTGGTGGGATCCGAAGTTGGCGGATGATCCGCGTTGGGCGTATGGCACCCCGCCGCAGGGTAACGCGAATTTCGCCTGGGTGCAGCATTTCTTGTTCCATCTGTCGCCGACGGGCACGGCTGGGTTTGTGTTGGCGAACGGCTCGTTGAGTTCGAAGACGGGTGGTGAGGGTGAGATTCGCCGCAGGCTGGTTGAGGCCGATCTGGTGGATTGCATTGTCGCGATGCCTGACAAGTTGTTTTTCAACACGGGCATCCCGGTCAGTTTGTGGTTTTGTTCGAAGGAGCGGGCGGGTAACGGTCACCGGAAGCGCCTGGGTGAGGTGTTGTTCATTGATGCCCGCAAGCTGGGACGTATGGAGACCCGCCGTCTGCGGGTCCTGGATGACGCGGATGTGGCCCGCATCGCCGACACGTATCATGCCTGGCGTAACCGCGGCGGCAAGTATGGGGACGTGCCGGGTTTCTGCAAGTCGGCTTCGCTGGACGAGATCGCCGGGCATGATTTCGTGTTGACGCCGGGACGCTATGTCGGCACGGAAGAGACGGAAGACGACGGCGAGCCGGTCGACGTCAAGATCGCCCGCCTGACAGCAGAGTTGTATGCCGAGTTCGACCGTGGTCGCGCACTTGAAGACGAAGTGCGGCGTCGGCTGGAGGCGCTTGCGTGACAAGGAGACTGACGCTCGACGAGGCATGCGAGGTCATCGTTGATTGCGAGCACAAGACAGCGCCTGTCGACCCCACTGGCGAGTATTTTGCTGTCGGCACGCCTGCGATGAGAGATAACACCATCGACTACAGCCTTGCCCGGCGCATTTCTCACGCCACTTTTGAAGAGTGGACGCGTCGCTTGACACCGAAAGTGGGTGACGTCCTCCTTGCCAGAGAGGCACCAGTTGGCCCTGTGGTCCAAATCCCTTCACTGAGAGTGGCGCCTGGACAACGCACCATGTTGCTCCGCTCAAAGGCGGAGGTACTAGATCCGTTGTACTTGCGATACCTGTTGGTTTCCCCTGAGCAACAAGACAGACTGCTACAGAGGTCTGAAGGTTCAACGGTGGCGCACCTCAATGTTGCCGAGGTTCGTTCTTTTTTGCTACCTGACTTACCGCCATTGCAAGAGCAACAGGCCATCGCCGCCACCCTCGGCGCCATCGACGACAAGATCGACTCCAACCGGCGTTTGATGAACACGGAGTGGGGCCTCGCCGTATCAATCCTCGAACGAGCGTGCGTGGATGACAGCTTCAGTAGGTTTGGTGATGTGGCGGAGTTTCACAACTCCAGACGAGTGCCCTTGTCGAGCCGAGACAGGGAGGGGAGGCCGGGGCCTTACCCTTACTACGGTGCGACTGGTGTGCTTGGGTACGTCGACGACTATCTGTTTGATCAAGTCATGCTTCTGGTCGGTGAAGATGGGAGCGTTGTTCGCCCCGGTGGATCGCCCGTGGTCCAGTACGTCTGGGGCCGATGCTGGGTGAACAATCACGCGCATGTGGTCATTGGACAGTCGGTCTCCACGGAGTTGCTTATGCTGGCGCTCTCCATTTCCGATGTTTCGGCCCTTGTGACCGGCGCGGTGCAGCCGAAGTTGAGTATGGGTAACCTCAAGTCGTTGAAACTTGGCTTGCCGCCAGTCGATCGGCGCGCCGGCGTTGATGAAGCCATCCAGCCATTGCTCGCTGCATGGCGTGGGCAAGTGGATCAAAACGCACACCTGGCGGCGCTGCGCGACGTACTTCTGCCCGAGTTGTTGTCAGGCCGTCTCGCCGTAGGTCAAGGGGACGATCTGGCATCAACTGCGGCCGAGCGGGGAGGATAGAAGGCGTGGCCATGGCAAAGGACCGTCTACGACCGCCTCTCGCAAACCATCGACGTTTGGAAGGTCGGCTGAGTCCGCCTGGTTCGTGAGATAGATTTGGTGACCACAGTTTCTCAGAAGGTTTCATGTCACGAAAGAGCCGCTCAAAGCGCGACAACCCACGGTTCGTGCCGATGGTTGTTCTCCCTGCCGACGCACCCGTGATACCGGAGCCTCACGAAGTCGAGGTGGCCTGGATACTGGCTCGCCACTTCGGCGTTGGCGTTGAGTTACTTCGCCCGTCCGAGGGTTACAAGATGAAAACCGCCGACATGGTGATGAACGGGCTGATCTGGGAGATCAAGTCGCCAACTGGAAGTGGCCGCACCACCATCCCCAACCAGTTTCGGCGGGCGTCAAAACAGTCGACCCACATCGTGTTCGATGCCCGCAGAGTGCATCTCGGGGAAGATGCCGTCTTGGCTCAAGTTCGCCAGGAGATGGTGAGGCGTCGCCACATCAAGGCGGTTCTGTTCATCACGAAGGCTGGCACTGTTCTGGAGGTTCACCCGACCTAGTGGTAACCTTGTAGTCGAGGAGGCCGGGCAGTCTAGATAGGCAGTCAAAGGAGCACCTCATTCATAACAGCACTCGTCACGTACGGGTGCTGTTAGTCTTTCGTGGCTGGGCTGCTGAAATCCTCAGATCGGGCAAGTTGGGAATGACGACTCCTCTAGAAGTCGTAGACGATTCCGGTGTACTCGCCCGTGTACTCAACGGCACGATCTCCCACCTTGACCTTGGCTTTCGCTGGGTCGAGTTCCTGCTGCACCCGACTTTCGTCGCTGGCAAGGGTCTCATACCTGGTAGTTCCCTGGCCGAAAGTGGCGAAGATTCCCGCCGACTCGTATTTGCGGAAGGTGCGACCGATCGATAAGCGCGACGTGACATAAATCACCTTGACCACGGTCTTGGCGATCTGGATGGAATCCAGCACCTCGCCAGAGTCCGGGTCTCGGATATCTTCGCCAGCGTCACTCAAGATGGCAAACTTCATGCCCACCTCGACACCATCTTCGAGACCTTTGTTGAGCGCCAAGTCGGTGTTGTTGATGATACGGGCCACCTTGGCTTGGAATTGCTGATCGGTCATGACTCCTCCAGTTTGGCAGCCGTCAGATCAACGGAGCCTCCTTCAATCAGGTCCGGATAGGCGATTGCCCAGTCCTCCCCATTCAGTATCAGTTGACGCTGGCATTCGCTTAGCCGCCAACTCAGTTGCCCAATGTCCTCGCGTCCTTTGCCAGGGGGCCGGGCATCAAAAGCCTCTTCGGCGCGCCTCGCTAGTTCTCCGACCCCTGTGGTAATGTCGGCGAGGTGGCGGATCGCCAGGCGTGAAGCAACGAGATTTGGGTCGCCAGGCTTTCGCGACATCGCCCATGTGCCGCCCAGGCTAGAGATCGCCCCGACGATGACCAGCAATGCACTCTGTGCACGGCTCGGCGGACTGTCGGAGGACGCCAAGAATGCGAGCAACGCCATTGTTCCCACGCCAGCCACAAGCAAGACCACGCCAATGCCGATCCGATTGCGCGTCATCCATTTCTCGGGGCGGCTCATGAGTCCATTTTCGCACTGATCTGGTCTGCAACTCGGAAGGCGCGACACTCGCGTCGAACACCGAGTTAGCCCATTTGCCCGCCCGAACGCTCTTGAACTCGATCGTCAGCCCCTCGCCTTGGGCGAGCAGCGCTCTGGCCTGGCCAACGAGCCTCAGTACTCCCTTCTTATGTCGTCCAATTCTCTCACGGATGGCGTCCGACTCATTGCCGGTGACATCAGAGGTAACCCGGCAAATGGCCCCCAATTCATGGATGTGGGCAATGTGTCTTGACTCCGCATTAGATCGGTCTTATACTACTCATTATCGTGATCGTCACAGCCGCGACACAGGGGGCAACATAAGGTGAACAAGTCATGGAAGCACAGGCTTGGCGGAATAGCGGCTTTCTTGTTTCGGAATGTGGTTGCAGAGATTGCTTCGGCCACCACAGCCGCGATTATGGGCCTGTATGGCATGTGGGCACGACTTCCGTGGAAAGAACCACCAGAATGTACAGGGTGGGCGAGCTTTCGTCATGATGTGGCTCTTGGAATAGCGGCTACTCTCCTCGTGTCAACAGTAATACGGTTTGTGGTGAGATCGTACGAGCGACGAAACCTCCCATACGTCATACTTCAGGACTCCTGGACCATGTCGCTGCGCGACCGTGGGCGTGAAGTGCAGTTTTCGCGTGCACTCATTATTCGCTCGTTGTCGAGTGGACGATTATCTGTTGTAGTAGGACAACAATGGACAGGAGAGAGTTTGTTCTGCGATTGTGCGTCGGTGCTCGTTGACGGTGGAATCGGCGTAGTGAAAGTCGACACTCTCAACGGTAGGGACACATTTTCTGTGACAATCCCAGACGTTCATTATTGGGAGAAACGCACGATTGAGATTCAGGCTGACTTGCATGAGCCTCACATTAAGTACGAACCGCACCTCGCACTTGACAGCTCAAAGAATCCGTACACCGTATTCGCCAAGGCTCGCTTGGCTGTTCAATTGCCAGGTGATGTCATTCTTCGTGAAAAGGAGGTTAAGGCCTGTGAGTGGGTATCGCTGGAGGACTTTGCCCACGGAACTAGGCCTTCCATCCGTTCATATCCCGGCGCTTCGCTTCGAAAGGGCTCTGTTCTGTCCTACGAGTTCTTCCCACAGAGCGGACGAGCATACACACTTGACTTCCCGTTCATGGCATCCTAAAATCTGGAGGTTATGTGGCGTGATTCTACAAGGGCAAGCATGAACGGTTGCTAAACGCAGGTTTCTTGAGTTCGCTGTCTGGCATTTTCGGCCAGGTGCTTTTCGCAAGAACAGGGGTTTTTGGTGTCCTCTTCTCACATTCCAGGACTCCCAAGAGGCACGCTCGGATTATGTTTGTTTGACAGCTACCCGTCCACAAGGCAGGCACATGAGTACCTGCACGTGATCGGCCTCAGTCCTGCGGGCGATGACATGGCGTGGGCTGCCGGTGGTAACCAGGCCTACTACCGACTCAGCACCGATGTGATTCAGCTTCCTCCATCTGACTGACCCGAGTTGGTTCATCACGGCGCGGTTGGTCCAATCAAATCGCGCTGACTATGTATGATGCCTGCGATTAGTGCCCGTTTCAGGCACTAACAGTCACAGACTCCCGAGCCGCCGCGCAAACAGCTCCCGAAACGCGGCGACATCGACATCCGTCGCAATGCGGCAGTTCGGTGCGGGCGCGGTGTCACCAGCCAGCAGATCGGCGAGCGACACTCCGCGCCCTGCCGGGTCGCCGACGAGCACACGAACATTGGCCATGGTGAAGGTGCACAGCCCGGGATGAATGGCCGTCGCCAGCGCCAGAGGGTCGTGCAATGCGCAGGAGTCCACTGTGCGGCCGGGATTCTCACGCGCGAGGCGCTCGATCCATGCGAGCGCATAACTGCCAGCGGCCGCGAACTTGCCGCCCGCCGCCGTGAGCGCTCGGGCGTCATCGCGGCTGAATCGGACCTGCTCCGTCACGTCTCGGCCGACGAATCGAATCGGAATGCCGGAGTCTAGGACGACGTTGACGGCCTCCGGATCGCACAGGAAGTTGAACTCGCCGGGTTGGCGATGTTCGTGGGTCTGGTCGAAGAAGATACCGCCCATCGCGACGACCTCGCGAACCGCACCCGCCACGGTCGGCTCAATCTGAAGTGCCAGTGCGACGTTTGTCAGCGGCCCGATCGCGACGAGCGTCAACTCCCCAGGCGATTCCAGTATGCGCCGAACGAGCTCGATGGCTGCCTGGCCGGAACTGCCCTTTGGCGGCGGGCCGAGGGACGCACTGGTCGCACCGGCGACGACCGGGATGTCGCTGTGTCCTAGGGTAGCCAAAAGCCCGCGCGTCAAGCGGGCGGCGGTCACGGCGTCAACGTTGCCGGACACGGTGGTGATGAGCTCAACACGGCAGTCGGGCTCGGCGAGCGCAAAAGCGAGAGCGAACCCGTCATCGATCTCGGAGCCGACATCCCCGAGCGAAAGGTCAGTGTCGAGCAGCATCCGAATCATCATGAGCCTCCCGGGGCGGAGCCGCGGACGACTAGCTCGGGTGGCAATACCAGGTCGCGGTGCTCGAGGTCCTCACCCCGGATTAGAGTCATGGCCGCCTCGACCGCGGCGCTCGCGAGCTGCGCGACTGGCTGCCGGATTGTTGTCAGCGCCGGGTGTGACAGTTCCGCAAAGACGATGTCGTCAAAGCCGGTTACGGCGAGGTCGGCAGGAACTCGCAGACCATTCTCGATAAGCACCTGAATGACGCCCAGTGCGATCAAGTCGTTAGCACAGACCACGGCGTCCGTATCGCCGACCGTCTCGAGCAGCACCTCCGCAGCCCGACGGCCCCACTGAGCCGAGTAGTCACCAAGCAGCACCGGCCTGCCCATCCCTGCGTACTCCCGGAACGAGTCGAGCCGTAACCGGGCAGACGACGAAGTAGGATCGGCGCCAATGAACGCCAGCCGGTGCCGGCCTGTGGCTCGCAGGTGATCAACAAGAAGCCGCACTCCCTCGTGATCGTCGGTGCGCACGATTACGGAATCGGGCACCGGCACCCAACGGTCGATTTGCACCAGTGGGCACGTCACGCGCGACAAGCCATCTGGGGCCTGCAGCGACACCGGTATCATTAGCACGGCATCGACCCTGTACGAGCGCAGCCACTCCGCCTGTTCCGCCTCACGACCAGGTCGATCGTCAAGGTCAGCCATGAGCAGGTGCCACCCTTGTTGGGTAAGGCTAGCCGCAGCGGCCTGCGCCACCGCGCCAAAGAACGGGTTGGTGAGATTCGGCACGATCAGCCCCATCGATCGCGTTGAACGCGTCCGAAGGCTTTGAGCGATGGGGTTCACTCGGTAACCGACACGCTCCGCCGCCGAAAGCACAGCGGCGGCAGACTCTGGCGTGACTGGTCGGGCGCGAGAAAGCACGCGTGAGACCGTCGTCTTCGAGACGCCTGCCTCACGGGCGACATCAACAACCGTAGGCAGCCGGTCCGCCGTCATCCGGCGTTCAGTATTCCGCTCGTTCACGGCATACCTCCTAGTCCTTCTCCCGATGTCCGAGGTACCGCGCATACCATTCGAAGCTTGCCTTCCTGGTCCGCACGCCCGTGGTCCGATCAACGTCGACGAGCCCGAACCGCTGCGTGAACCCATCGGACCACTCAAAGTTGTCTAGCAGGGTCCATACGAAAAACCCGCGGACGTCAATCCCGGTCCGGCGGGCCGTTTGGACCGCGTCGGCGTGGCGACTCAGGAAGCTCCGCCGACGGAAATCTGCGATCCCGCTCAGCCCCCACACGTCGCGATAGGCAGCGCCGCATTCCGTCACATAAACGGGTAGCGCGGCACTGGCCACCCGCTGGAGCACGGTGATCAGTCCGTCCGGCCGAACAGCCAGCCCCATGTCGGTCACCCGTCCGCGCGCCACGAACTGCGCGTCAGCGGCACCGAGATATGCTGACGGTTCACTCGAGGACGTTCCGGCCTGAACCGTGTAAACCGTGTAGTAGTTGACGCCGAGAAAGTCCCGGGTCGCCGCAATGATAGCTTCGTCGCCCTCCCGTACCACGTCGGCAGCCCCATATCTGGCTAGCAGGGCTTGGGCTTCGGATGAGTATGCACCGTCGAGTACCGGATCGAGGAAGAACCGGTTCTGGACAAGATCCAACCGAGCGGCCGCGTCGACGTCTTCTGGCGACGACGACGCCGGCTCGACAGGGTAGAGGTTCAACACGATGCCAGCCTGGGCCTGGGGGCTGTTGATGTGCACAGCCTCGCCCCCGAGCCCGTGCGCAAGCAGAAGATGGTGCGCGGCGCGCAACGCAGCGGTCGGATCGGTGCGTCCAGGCGCATGTCGGCCCTGCGCATATCCGCGCATCGACGCTTCGAACGGTTCGTTGATTGTTATCCAGTGCTTCACTCGGTCTCCCAGCCGCGCCGCGGTGTGACCCGCGTAGACCGCGAACCGGTCTGCAGTCTGACGTACCGGCCAACCACCGGCTGCCTCGATCGCCAGTGGCAGGTCCCAGTGGTACAGCGTGACGAATGGCTCGATTCCACGCTCCAGGAGGGCATCGACCATGCGGTCGTAGACATCGAGCCCAGCCTCGTTGAAGGTCTCTCCGTCGGGCTGGACGCGCGGCCAAGAGATGGAGAACCTGTAGGCGCTAACGCCGAGGTCCGCGATCAGGTCAACGTCTTCGCGCCAACGCCGATAACTGTCGGCCGCGGTCTTGCCTGTGGCACCATCCACGGTCGCACCGGGACGGGTGACGAACTCGTCCCAGATCGACAATCCACGGCTGTCGGCGCTTGTCGAACCTTCGACTTGGTAGGCGGAAGTCGCCACGCCCCACGTGAACTCTGACCGCGCCCTTGGCGCTCGAACCAACGGTGTGACAGTAACCTTCGTCAAAAGCGCGGCGGTCTCTGCGGCCACCGGCATCGCCGTGCCCGCGCCGACCCGGGCGACTGTCGCGGTGCCGGCGGCCACGGCGTGCCGTGCGGCGTCGAGCAAATCATCACCAGCCGCTAGCCTGGACGCGAGCGTGCCACAAAAAGCATCACCTGCGCCCGTCGTGTCGACGACGGCCGCGGACGACGCAACAACGTGCCAGGCGTCGCCGTCCACAACTACCAGCGCGCCTTCACCGCCGAGCGTGACGACAACGGCGCCATGAAAGCCAAGCTCACCCACGAGGCGAAGCGCGGCGGAAGTATCTGCTGGGACGGTGTCGCTGCCTGCCAGATCGGCCAGTTCCGTGGCATTCGGCACAATGACATCGGCGAGGTCGAGCAGCGGTCCAGCCTCCCGGCTTGGCGCCGGATTCAGGATCACGATCCCGCGGAACGCTTGCATCGCCTCTCGAACCGCCTCATGCGGCACCTCGAGCTGAACCAGCAACACTGTGCCAGTCGGCCCTCCATCCAGCGATGTCAGGGCCGCATTGGCACCCGCGGCCACAATAATCTCGTTCGCACCGGTCGCCGCGACACTGACGTACGCCAGGCCCGTGGGTGTCGGAACCCGCGCCAGGCTCGAAACGTCCACCCCAGCGTCGGCTAGCGCACCCGACACCAGATCACCGGCATCGTCGGTTCCCACGCTCCCGACGAATGCCACCGAAGCACCAGCACGCGCTGCAGCGATGGCCTGGTTGAGACCCTTGCCGCCAACCGATCGAAGATAGGTTTTCGCCGACACTGTTTCCCCGGGGTGAGGAAAACGGTCGACGCGCATGACGTGATCAATGTTGGCACTGCCGAATACCACAACATCGAAATCTTGGCGTCCCAATGCGCGCCCTTGGCGAGACTCAGCGGACATGGCAGCTCCTCACCCCTTGATGGCGCCTTGACTCACCGAGTTTACCAGGAACCGCTGGAAGCCGAGGATGATAAGCACAGGGACAATGGTGAGCAACACCGCGGCCGCGAATACCACGCCCCAGTCGACGCCGTACTGACCGAAAAGGCGTCCGAGGGCCACCGCGCCCATATCTTTGCTCGGATCCGACACGACCAACAGCGGCCAGATGTAGGCCTGCCACTGGAAGATAAACAGAATCAACCCTGCGCCGGTCAATGCGCCGCCTGACATTGGCAGGTAGACCTGCCAATAAATGGTCCATGTACGCGCACCATCGAGCCTTGCGGCTTCGACGAGTTCACTCGGAATCCCGAGGAAGAACTGTCGCAACAGAAAGATTGCGAGCCCGTTGCCGAGGCCGGGAAGAACAAGCGCAACGAAGCTATTGGCCAGGCCGGCTTGCCGCGTCAGCGTCGACAGCGGTATGGCAACTGCATCGAACGGAATCATGAAGCTGAGAACCACAACCGCGAAGATCACCTGTCGGCCCCGCACATTCAACGCCGCCAACGCAAATGCTGCCATCGAGTTCACGACCAACCCGACAACCACGGTAATAGCGGTTACCACGATCGAGTTCACAATCGCCCGAACCGTCGGACTGGACAGAATGTGCGCGTAGTTTCCGAAGTCGACCGAGGTGGGCACAAAGGTCCGCCAGGATAGCGGTGCCATCGTTGAGAAGATCTCAGCAGAGGGCCGCAAGGAGCTCACAAGGATCCACCATAAGGGCGCCACTGCAAGGAGTGCCGCAACGATCCCGACGACAAGGAAGACAACGCGCGTGACGCGTGGAGCGCTCAAGCTGCTCATGCTCACTCCCGTCGTCCCTGGAGAAGCCAAAACTGAAGCCCGACAATCGCCGTCATGATGACCAACAGAATTACCGTTTCCACTGCGGCGGTCGTCTGGTCGGCGAAAACGTACGCCTGGCGATAGATCTCATACATGACGAGGTTGGTGCTCTGCGCTGGGCCACCCTGAGTAAGCACCTGGACGGGGACGAAGAGCAGGAAGTTGGCCACTGTGTCGGCGACCAGAACAAAGGCCAGTTGTCTGCGGATCAATGGCACGACGATCGAAATCTGCTGACGCAACCACGACGCACCATCCAGCGCTGCGGCCTCCAGCAACTCGTCAGGGACTTCGCGGATCCCCGCGATGAGAAAGACCATCCAATAGCCGACGCCGATCCAGCTTGCGATGAGACCGAGACACCAAATCGCCTGGTACGGGGAGGTCAAGAAGGGCTGTGGTGCCAGCCCGAACACCGCCAGAAACGAGTTGATCAAGCCGCCGGACGGTCGCAACCACACGCCCCAGACAATCACCGATACCACCTGCGGTGCCGCGATCGGGGCCAGCACAGCGGCGCGCCAGACGCCAGCCGCAGGGATCTGCTGTGCGAGCACCAAGGCCAACACCAGTGACAAGGCGATCTGCACGGGGTTGAGTACAAGGTTGAACAACAATGTCGTGCGCAGCGAACCCTGGAACGCAGACGAGCTGAGCACCTCTCGATACGCTCCGAACCCGCCCCCACGTGAATCCAAACTCCACGCCACCGATGAGATCAGCGGAACGATACGGGTCACCGCCAGTAGTACGAGGCTCGGTGCCAGGAATGCCGCGAACGTCCACCAGCCCCCGGCACGCCTTCTCCGTGCCAACCGATGGGATCGATCGGCACGGAGAATGACTTGGTCGCCAGCACTCACCGACGTGTCGCGCGCCGGCTCTGCCGTGCTGGGCCGTGCTGCCATGACGTCACGAGAGGTGCGCGAACGCGTCAGTCAGTTGCTGCTGGGCACTCTGTAGGGCGCTGGTGACTGAGATACCATTCCGAATGTCCTCGAAGGTGGTCCCAGTTATCGCTTCGAACTGAATGTAGCCGATGGACACGGGTCGGATGACCGCGGTGTTTTGCAGTTCATACTTGACGAGATCGCCGGGTGTCGAACCGGATGGGCCTTGGCCCCAGATTCCAGACGACAGGTAGGAATCGAGTTGACTCGTCTGTGCAGGGATACCGGCGTCGACGTTCAGGAAAGCCTGCTGGCCCTCAGCCGTCGTGGTGATCCATTTCGCGAAGTCTTCGGCTGCGCCAATGTTTTTCGAGTTTGGGTTAATCCCAATTGACCAGGCACCAGTCGGCGTCACCGGTTGGCCGCCGGCGACGTACGGATGCGCTGCGATTCCCCACTTGAACGACACATTATCGCTGTCCCACTGGGCGGCAAGGTGGGTGCCGCCGATGTAGAAGGCAACCTTGCCAGAGGCAAAGCTGTCTGGCGTCTGGTCCGGCGTGATCCCCTTCTCACTGACACCATCGGTATAGAGGCTCTGGTAGAACGTCATAGCCGCCGTCCAGCCGTCATTGGTAACATCCGGCGTCAGGTTGCCCGTTCCGGTCAGACCCGAGCCACCGCCCGCGGACTCGATGAGCGGCTGCAACTGGTAATAGCGGCTCACCTGGTCGAACTGGAGGCCCCATTGAGCCCCGGCAGCCTGTGCCTGCTTTGCCTCAGCCACCACCTGATCCCAAGTCAGCCGATCATTCGGGTTGGCGCTCGGCGGTGTGATCCCCGCGGCATTGAGGAGGTCAGCGTTGTAATACAAGACTGACGTTGACGTGTTGACCGGATAGGCCATGAGCTTGCCGTCGACCGTCGACGCGTCCAAGGCGCTCTTGAGCCAGATCGAGGTGTCCGAGACGGTCCCGGTCACATCGGCCAGATACCCGGAGTTTACAAGGGACGATATACGCGGTTGATCTGCCATGTAGAGATCGACGTCGGTGCTTTTGTTGGCAAGTCGCGTCTCGATCGTCTGGTTAAGATCCGCGAACGGCACTGTCTGATGCTGAATCGTCACGTTCGGGTGACTCTGACAGTATGTGCTGATGAGCCCCTGCACCGCCGTGTCGTCATAAAAGGTCAGGAAAGTGATGCTGGAATTCCCGGCCGATGACGTGCTGGTGCCGCCTCCACTGCTGCCCGAGCATCCGGCGAGCGTGGCGAGGGCGATGACTAACACGGTTGCAAGCGCTGGTTTGGTATGACGCATGATTTGCCTCCTGTCTTGATCTGCCACCTTGGCAATCGATCTCCCGTCAGCCTACGTCGTCGCATCGAGCCTGTCAAGGTGGACCTCAGGTGATCCGACAAGAGCCCCTGATGGCCGCTGGGCGTGGTCAACTCGGCACGCGAGTGAGTGAGCGTCTGGGAGTACTGAAGTGAGTCAAACCACGCAGCGATTATTCATAGTTATGCATAACTTTGTCGCCCAAATTCTAAAGTTCTTAAATTGATATATAATGATTCTTATGCTTGATGCCAGCGAAGTAAAATCCCTAGCCAAGGGGGGTGAGACGTTAACGGTCGAGTTCAAACAAGACTCAAACGACCACCCAATCCATAGCTCCACTCTGCTGAGGGCCGTCGTCGGCTTGTCCAACAACGATGCCGGTGGCGGTACGCTCCTGGTTGGGGTGGACAACGATGGCACCATCAGTGGTATCGGTAGTCGATCCACCAACCTTCAGCACCGCGACGGTGCTCGGTTGTCCGCTTATCTTCGCAACAAGACCACCCCGCCAGTGGCTGTGGAGGCGGGATTTGTCGATATCGATGAAGCAACGGTGGCCGTCATCCGGGTCGGGCAACCCGACGAACCAGTCGGCAGCGAAGGGTTGTACGTCCGCCGCAGGCTGAAGCAGGACGGCACACCCGAGGTGATCCCCTACTCCTTGCCGGAAATGGCGAACCGCCGTCGGCTTTTCTTCGACCAAGACTACGCTGGGGTGCCGATACCAGCCGCCACTCTGGACGACCTTGACCACGGCGAGTTCGACAAATACCGCGCCAGGGCTGCCAGAGGCCCGGAGCCGAATTTGGCCGAGTTGAACGATTCAGAGCTGCTTCGAGCGCTTGGTCTGGGTGTTTTTGACTCGGATGCCATCGTGACCGCTGGAGCTCTGCTGTTGTTTGGCCGGCCCAGTTCGATTGAGCGCCACTTGCCGACCGCAGAGGTGGTGTTCAGCGCGCTTCAAGGCACGCTGTTGGCGAGCAGTGAAATAGGCTACTGGCCTTTGCTATCCGCAGCCGATCATTTGGTGGCTCAGGTGATGGATGCGTTGCGGCGACGTGCTGCTCCAGAAGCCGAACTCACTATTGGTGCGCAACGGGTGTCGCTACCCGCTATCACCAATGCCACGTTGCGAGAGGCTGTCGCCAACGCATTGGTGCATCGCGATTACGCGATGGCTGGTGCCACGACAGTTGTGGTAAGCGACGATGGGTGCCAGATCACGAACCCGGGTGGGCTTCCCAAGGGGGTCTCGCTTGCCAATATGATGGAGGAGACCAGGCCTCGAAGTCGACTGCTGGCGGATGGGTTCAAGCGGGCTGGCTACGTCGAACGCACGGGCCGCGGCGTGCCTCTGATGTACATGGATCAGATCCGGAATGGTCAAGCGGCGCCTGATTACTCCGGCACCACCGGCGATCAAGTCTGCGTCCAGTTCCGGGCCACACGAGCCGACATCGAAATG
>Ga0123354_10010452_pt1 | contig 14300 bp, 11 predicted proteins | sample TergutLab28metaG_2_FD_97872 | JGI IMG/M metagenome (GOLD analysis project Ga0123354, IMG submission 97872) | Labiotermes labralis P4 segment gut microbial communities from Petit-Saut dam, French Guiana - Lab288 P4 | ecosystem: Host-associated > Arthropoda: Insects > Digestive system > Gut ... | reverse complement strand
TTATTATGCTTATGTTAGGCTCAACATGTTTCGGGCACCATTATGCCCATCATCAGGAGCTCACGACGATAGCGTTGGTTACCACATAGGCCGTCTGGTTCTCGAGTTGCTGCTGGTTGGAAATTAAGTGCAGGCTGGATGGATGAGTGTCCGGACATTTTCGCACAATTTCCTTCATCCCGGACGCATAACCTGCTGCTCTGCTCCTAACAGCCGACCACCAGCAACCAAGGCACTACACAACATATGCGGCAATAACACAAGTATAGTCTCGAGTTCCTGATGATGGGCATATAAGTGCCCGAAACATGTTGAGCAGATTATAAGTGCAATAAAGCGTTCCGTAGCATCTAGTTGGTTTTCTTCTCTACGCTTATACAACGATGCACGGACAAACATACATCAAATTCATCGTTATGACCCTTCGAGTTTCCTAAGACACTGATTATCTTGACAAGATAATTGAATACCAGGTGCAACAGCCGTTCGTACTGAATCTCCTGTTACTTGGTTGTTTGGTTTGTTGGTTGCTTGCTTGCTTGCTTAGTTATACTAATTAATCTTTGTAGTGCATTTCATTTGTCACATTTCCAGAAAAACTATTTTAATTACTAATGACCGAGTATGGCGGTCAAGCGGATACCAATTCGTCTTCGTACTCGCAAAGTACCAGTTTCAAATTTTGTCCCATACACCAGCTATCATCTCTGTTTTCAGTACCTCCAGGAATATTCCGAGATAATACCTAAAATTGGGCCATTACCGCTTCCTTCCAGATCCGTTCCCAATTATTACTCAATTATCGTCATAGCATGCGCCTCCGTATAGTCAGTGCTTCTGAGTGAGCCGCCAAATAAGAATTGAGCAACTACTTAATGAAAATATCAGTGCGCCTTTTACATGGTATGTGCCTAAACGTCCAAGGAAAGAGATGGAAAACGGGCATTTTGCATTTATTCAAAGTTCTGTGTTATTTAGTGCGCCTTATTTTTAATCCGCTATCAAAATGGCAATTTTTCTTTCCGCATAATTTGTATGGACCAAATTATCTTTTAAAACCTGCTGGTTACGTGATGCACCAAAATGTTTAACATTCAACAATTTTACGTTCTGCCTACATTGTGTTTTTGTGTGGATCTCAGAACAAACAACGATTATTTCCCTATACAGCATTAACTGACTGATTTATATAACCGAGATGAAAAGTGTTTACTGCGCGGAACGGACTGCGTCTTTAGATAAAGCAGTCTGCGCTTCGTCTTTAAAGGGTTAATGCAGATACTGAAGAAAACTGCTATCAGATGTTGCGAAAGAAGAAGGTTGATCGGCAAACTGTGCATAGATCAGAGTGTTAATATACTGGGCCAAGCAGACAGGAGAGATTTGAACATTGCGAGACGAGTTTAACAATGATGCTGTTTGTCACTGATTCTGTTAAAATTGTACGGCGAATACCTTACCGGAAGCTCTCAAAGGGTTGGAGACTTTGAAATAGGAGGACAAGTAATTCACACTGTGAAATATGCAGATGGCCCTTTGCTATGGCTGGAGGAGAAACGGTACTACAAGTCACAGTGATAGACTAATTGAAGTTGGATGTTAGGGAGTGTAAATGATGTGGAATAATTAAGGTAATGAGAATCTTAGGGCAACAGTCGACAACATGGATTATGATACATCAAAAACAACTGGAGAATGTGGAATGCTGCAACTTATTTGGTAGCCTAATAACAAATGACGAAATATGTTCACGTGAAATTAAATCCAGTTTCGCATGACAACAGCAGCTTTCAACAAGAAGACCATTTTTGCCAGAAAACTGCTCTGAAATGAAGGAAAAAAACTGGTAAAATGCTAGGTTTGGATCATAGCTTTTCGGAAAGTAAACCAGAAATATGTTGAAAGTTTTGAAATGTGATGCTGGAGAGGGATGGAGAAGATCTGTTGTGCCGATAGTGTGAAAAAAAGAGGTGTTACAAAGAGTCAAGTAGGAAAGAAATGTCCTACGTTCAATAGAAGGAGAGAAGAGTCAATGGATTGATAATACTTCCGTAGGAATTTCCTTCTAAAGCACGTTATTGAAGAAAAGATATATGGGATAAGAATTAATTAATTGATTTTCGTATTCGACTGCTACAATCACATATAGATGAAGCTGGCAGGTTGATACGTGATTAAATATTGACATTGGTTGTCGGCAGTGTGCAGCTGTTCTGCTGGATGTATTCATTTGAAAGTACATTTTCTCTTCATACCGTAAAAGACTGCCGTCACTGTAAATGCCTTTTTTTATAAATGCCTTTACCTATAAGTTATGAGATGAAAGATCTTGAAGATTTTGAAGCGAAGTTGGTTTTCTTCCTACCACAAAAAGTTTTAATGATCCACTAAAATGTTACGTACGTAACTCACGTTAATTATAGGGGTAAAAATGTAAGATGATATTACCACTTCTGGGTGTGAAAATAAAAAGTGTAAGTGTAAGTGTAAGTGTATGTGCTTGTGTGTGTGTGTGTGTGTGTGTGTGTGTGTGTGCGCGCGCGCTACTCGCAGAAGTCGCTGGGGTCGGCAGAACTTGTGTGCCGAGAAACGGTACGTTTGCATATCTTTTAATTTATTCTAGCGACACTTGTCTTCATAATGCTCATCATTCTCTCCCTCTCTCTCTCTTTGCAAGAGAGTAGCACATAAATCTGTCCGCAACCATGGCATTACTTTCTTGAAAAGAACTCTCTCCTCAGTCGTCAGGTCCATGACGAACTGCTTATTCTGCCACTAACTTGTTCTCTTTCCTTTCCCTCTGCTTTTTTCGTGCTGCCTCTGGACCCGGATCAGACTCCGGAGACCACAGTGATTGAAACTGTAAGTACGAATTTCTTCTTATGCCAGTTACTTAATGGTTATCACATTTCGGTGGTAGTGTACATATGTGCCAACACCTGCAGTACTTGTTCACTTCGGTTTTATTTCCATCTGGTGTTGTGTATGTAGACAAAGGAAAATTGAAACTATTTCCTCTCTTTATTTACAAAAGTGTAAGTTCGGTGAATTTTAATACCTTAATACGTTAGTAATTTTTATTACGATAGAAGCAAATTGTTTGTTTGATAAATTTTCGGAGAGTTACATAGGCCTAAATAAGTGCTGTGGCAAACAATGAGCTCTATACACAGCTGTAGTAGTGGCAGCAATGTTTTCCCTGGACAGAGGGTAAAAATATTGACCTATTCTACTGCAGAATTGTGGCTTTAAGTGTATTGGAATGACGTAAAGATTGGCAAATCAAAGAGTTTTTGTACTTCACACAAATAATCTGTGGCAGCAATTTGTCATCTCTTTCACCAGAAATTAAATACGGGAATTTTCAGCTTTGATTGTGTTATAATGAAGTTTTGAGGAAATAAATGTTGCCAAATTCTAACATTGAGAGAAATTGTGTGGGGAATTTAACACATTTGGAGCCTGCGTAGGTACAGAACGGGATTCCTTCATATAATACACAAGAGTTCTAAATAACTCTTGATAAATACATGTTTTTTTAATACTGGGGAAAGCGCACCAAGGTGGAAGGGCATGATTAAAGAAATGCGCCTATCGGTTTTCATCTATACTAGGAATATTTCCCATACTTGAAGTACTCTTGTCTCATATAATTTGTTTCCTTTCGCAGTTATCAAAGATACATATATATGCGCATAAAGATGCTTTCGATTATTGAAATTATATAAAAATATAATATATATAATTATTATTGTGGAATATTCCAACTACATATAAAATAATCTCTGAATCCTGCCGAAGGTTAAGCGTTATCATGTTTAACTATTATCGCAAGACATAATATTACAATTTCGTACTCACTTTGGAATAATTTTGGATTTTCAAAGTTTACTAGATATTCTTATTTGCTTTCCTGTATCGCATTATATATTTTATTCGTATTTTATTCAAAAAGAGTGTCAGTAGTACAGACGATATAGTTTGGAACGGTATGGTAATAGTGGACATGTAATTGGAAATGGTGAGAAATGGAGTGTTCTGGCCTAATTTCAGGCACTAAAGCGTTTGAGGAAAAGCACACGTGACCCTAACTTCAGATTTAAGTACTAACTCTGTACTCAGTGTCACGTGTGTTCGCAGCCTGAGTGCTTGTCATTCCGTGAGGACTTAACCCTAAACTCCTTTTAATTTCCCGACGTCCATGTATTTTCTTCGACACCTTTTCTTCAGGTTCTTTAAATGTATGGATAATACGTTAACCATCTTATTAGACTAGGAACACCATTACCATGTTTGCTCCTTAGAAGGAGGACGTCATGTAAATATTTCTCAAGACATTCCTTTCACTCTTTCCACATTTGCCCCACTCTCTGTGTTTTAAAGCCACCATGTCTGACGAACCACAAAAGGAAGGGTCATTTCTTTGTATTCGTGTTATCTGGCAGACAGATGCGGAAATCTTGTTATTTCGAAGAGCTTCTCTGTTTTTGTTTACGACGAAGACAGATGAGTTTCCCTTGACTATTCCAGTAAGAGAAGTCGAGTCCATTTTAATTTAAATTAATTAGCAACATTGGGAAAACTGCATAATTAGGAGTCTAATCTAATATAATGATCTTCCCAGCTACATGTTATCCGTTACAGGCTCATCTCAGTAACTGAGACAAGGATTAACTGTGTACATAAAATTTAAGCATTGTGTTGTAAGGGGGTAGCCATTTAGAGTTTAATAAATGTATCGGTCAGAACATCAGTTACAGTTTTCCGTTTTTGTATTCACCTTAATCCAAAGGTGCACTTTCTTTCTTTCTTTCTTTCTTTTTATTTAGTGTAGTGTATTCAGTGTAACTTCAGACCGTAAGAATTAAGCAATACAAAACCAGAGTTAGGCAATAAAAGTGAGTGGAAAGAACAGAGCGTAATGATTCTATTCAAAATGCATCTTAAAAAGCTTTTGTAGGATGAGAGATACTTTTCCTTTCTGAAATAAATTACTATCAAGAGATCTCATTTATAGGGGCAGTGTTTTACTGACGGTTTTTACTGACAGTGTTTACTGACCCTGTTCTCAGTATTTTATTCTTCTACTATTTTACCAACAGATGCAACTTTAGGAAATCCTGCACTCTACTGCACTCTTACCACTGGGCATTAAACAGGTAATAGTTTCCTTCAGTCTAAGCCTGCTCTGTCCATTTTCTCTCTTGACTTCAAATATTCGAACTAAAGTATTCTACAAATCTCCCTCCGTCTGAGTTTCATGTTCAGCCCTGGCCCTCATTTGTATAACACTGAACTTCATCCCGTCAGTAATACTGGATTAACGTGAATGTTATTAAGCCGCTAATTTCAATAAATTTTCTACAGCATGGAATTACATCTTCCATCTTAGGCCGAAATTTTATTATTAGCTCGCTGTTCTCAAAACATTCTCAAACAGCTTGCCTCTCCTTATGGTGAGAACCAAGTTTCACTCTTGCGAATAAACTGCAGGTGAAATTATAATTTTGGATATTTCTATCCTTAATGTCTTTAAATACACTACAGGAAGATAAAATGTTTAACTGCCTTGTCGGAAACACCTGACGAATGTTTTACACCAATTAACTTATTTATGAAAATAAATTTGGGATTGTAACATTATGTATGGTATATTTGATGTAAAGCTATCTTCATGAAACAGTATAATGAAGCTCCTTTTGAAGGCGATGAACATAAGGAAAAGGTCATTACACGTGTAGTTTACGTTTATATTAGTTTCTTAGAAAAATAAACTTAGATATAAGGCCAAAACAAAAATATTTGAGGATCCAGTCTTCAAAAAGACTATATAAAGAGGGGAGGTAAGGAAAATGTTTATCGCTAGAATTTTGCGTTTGAAATATGTATACACGCACCCATAACATACTTAGAAATATCACCAGCTGTTAACAGAACATATCGGGGGCTTTCGTGGAAGTAGGCGTCGAAAACTTTGACAGTGTTTATGTACAAAAAAGTATCTAAGCATCTAGTGGTGTGTTTGTTCGAACTGCTTGCTTTTCATGACCAAACTAGTGGTCTTCCCTCATGAAACAGACTGTACTTGTTGGAGTTGTTTATAAAATGAGGAGAGTGTCCACAGCACACAGCTAGTGGTCCAGTAAAGCAGTGAACTGAGAAAAGGTCTACACGACTGCAGATTGCATTCACCATTTGGTAACAAACCCAACAGCGTTTGTGACTTTTATTGCCAAAGTTCATAACTCCATGTGAAAGCGGACGGCCAGGTTAGTAGTTGCTGCTACTTGTATTCTCGCATTCGACCAATAGTTTTTTCCCTCCTCCGCTTCAACCGCCTGCACTAAAAAGAATGACCAAGGATATATACTTCCAGACCATGGTAGAACTTACATAGTAAAATATTTCACTTTACACACACACACACACACACACACACACACATACACACGCACCCTTCCCGCTGGCTGCAGAAGACGAACATAGCTTTGTTAGAATTGTCAGTGTGTGCAGTAAACGTTAGTAATACAGCAGTAAATTTGGCAATGCAAAAGAAAAACTTTGTATTCATTAAATTTACCTTTCCATGATTCAGAATCCCTTGACCTCTTGTGATGTATGTTCACTGTACCTAACTTCTCTTGTTTTGTATTCAGGAGGTCTGAGATTCAAATCTTTGCCCGCAATCAACAATACTGACTTGACCTTCATTCTTGGTACCGAAATTCTGGTTGGAGATTGTAGCACTGCTTCATGGTCAGGAGCTCCAGGATTTAAATAGCTGTCTGAAGGCCGAACATCCACGCTGAAAATTGTCGTTATTTTTCTCAGTCTGTCCAGTTAAATGCGGAGATAGTACCTCAGATCAGGTAACATATTTGCAATTTGTCGCCGATCATCTTAGCCTTCAGCCTCGTATTCAACCATTCTGAAAGTTGTTTCTCTATCCGAAAGGCTGTGTTCAAAATAGACGGCGTTCAAAATAATGTTTATGTAGTGACTAGGCTACGAGCTTGGTGGTCCGGGGTTTGAAACCCCGCAGGGACAAAACACTTCTGTGAGGAACATTTAGACGTAGTGTACAGAAAATATTTTTTATTGTTTACCAAATATTATTGGTTTATAAAATCGGGAAGAAAGGGATGGGCGGGGCATGGCCATAGTGGGAGGGGGAAATATGCATACAGGGCTTTTGGTGAGGGAGTCTGAGGAAAAAGGACAGCTTGGAAGGATAATATTAAAATGTATCTTAAATATTTTGGGAATTTTTAGATTGAATTATTCTTGGATGACAATGGGGAATAGCGGCCGCCTTTTGTGAATACGGTAATGATTTTCACAGTCTCCATTCCGTGCATTATAATTCAATCATTACAATTCAAACCACCGAATTTGCTCAGTGGTGTGTGGTGCTGGGATAATGTAAAGTTATTGTGATTTTAATATAATTGAATTCGTTCGATGGTTCGAGTTGTGATAGCGGTAAAGAATCTACAAAGTGTGAGCTATTTTGTGACTAGCTTAGAGCTGTTGGCTTCTCAAAGAGTACTGTGCTGCATGGAGTTAGATAGTTGAAGGTCCGTCCCAGTGGTCCTTCAAATACGCACCATACACACACACACACACACACACCTTGTGGACCTTATAATGAGCTCTGCTTTTTGTGCTATACTCCTAATAACTCGCAAAAACTTTGTCAGTTTAGCTTAAAGCACGGTTTATGTCGTACGCATTACAACCAAATTAAATTCGCCTAATAACGTTTAATATCGTCCCCAGTCGCAGATTTCATCCAAACCCTTTCGCGAATTTTGGAGAAACAGGCGAAGTTATGGACTGATTGACCAAATGGGCTGGTGCGACAACATAGCTTGTCCAGAGGGGATTTGATCTCGTATCCCTTCCTTCCAAATGCATTCGATCTCGGCATATGATACATTTTTAGAGCTGGTGGTTGAATCCCAATCTCTTCCCACATTCTCTATACAACCGTCTGCTATAGGATCTGCTGCTGACGTCGCACAAGGTTTCGTTTTATTCCTCAAAGCCGTTTCGCTGATGTATACAGTCACGAATACATTATTCACTAGCAAGTTCTTATGGGGAGAAGTACTTCAGGCGACTGAAAACAAAGCCAGATAAAGCTGTAAAATGACAGTGTTCAACCGGGGCGTTAAATTTCAAGCAACACTGTGATATTCCTCTGTCTGTTGGAAGCTGCACATAACCATGTTGCCCAACGGTGCTCGATGCTTGATTCTTTATGAATTCAAATAACATATGTTCCTGGATAAGATAACATAATATTCATTGCGACCGATATTTCTGCTCCTTTGAAAAGTATTGTAACACTTTTTTATTCGCTCTGGTTTCATATCCAATTTTGTGGAGGGAATACTTGTTTAATTTAATGTTAAAAATTTTGATGTACTTTGGATTCATTTCTGTTCTTATGTACTTTCTCTTGCCTACTAGTATTATTACTGGCCGGTTATGTTCCCTTTCGAAATCCATGCGGAAGTTTCGTCACTGCCAAACTGATGGTTGCAACCGTTATGAACTCCCCGAAATATAAACAACCCATACATTCAGGAAGACAGTTATACACCGGCGTACACCAGCAGGTAAACATAGGAACCGACCTTTCAGCTGCAACCACAAAACGTAAATAATATAAGAGATCGATAAAGGTTTGCTTGAAAATTATTTTGGAAGTGAATACGCCTGAAAATAATACACCGAAAACAGGGAAAATGGAAAACACTAAATTATTCCCCCTGCGTCTCATTCACACAGACAAACATTCATTAATGAATATTATTTAACAATTAAAAGACATAACTATATCAAAATATGTACAACATGATTGGAAAATTCCCACTTCACTGTAGGGCAGTATTGCATAAGCTATAAGATGGGCACACAAAAAAATTAACAAGTGTAAACAAAAAATTAAATTCTTCGAAGAAACGACTGACGAAGAGCAAGTCTTAACATACTCTAGAACTGGCAGCTTTACGTGGTTTTGTAGGCCTGTTTTAATTTTCTTGCATTTATTCAGCTTTAGTGTACTGCTGAAGATGAACATGATATTAAGAGTCACAGACGAACGTTGGGATGAAATGGTTTTTTTTTTATATATATTTTTACGGACTTAAATTAATTGCAAAATAAAATAATAATTTGTACCCTATATGTTCTACCACTCCATCATTTTCCCATTTAAATTTTGAAGAGTAATTATTAATTATAATTAGTTAGAATATTGTTGTTCTTCCCTTGGGTATTTTACTTTTATTGTTTTTCATTGAAGTGAATAAATGTTATTAAAATAATTAAATTTCAATATATGTGCATTTGTCTGTTCGAAGGTTTGAAGTAGCTCTAGGGAGGGTATGAAAAATGTATGTTCTACGTTTTCGGATCGTTTGAAGTTGGAAATGGGAAGTGGCGAGTTAACAATTATACCAAGTTTGATGTGTATTGGACCATGCATCGTTGTGACAACTGAAGAATAAGAACCAACTAGATGCTACTTATTGTTTTATTATACTTATGATAGGCTCAACATGTTTCGGGCACTGCTAATCCCATCATCAGGAGTTCGCGACTATTGTGCTGATTACCACATTGGCCGTTCCGTTCTTGGGTTGCTGTTGGTTAGACGTTAGGCTGGATAAGTGTCGGGGCTGAAGGCTATAACCTGCAGCCCGGACACTTATCCAGCCTGCCTTGCACCTAACTTCTAACCAACAGCAACCCAAGAACGGAACGGCCAATGTGGTAATCAGCACTATAGTCGTGAGCTCCTGATGATGGGCATAGCAGTGCCCGAAACATGTTGAGCCTATCATAAGTATAATAAAAGAATAAGTAGCATCTAATTGGTTCTTATTCTTCAATTATGCCAAGGTTGTGTGACACATGTGGGAGTTATAAACACATAATAATATTTTGCGTGTGGCAGTGTGGATTAAGTGTACTTTTATACATAATTCAGATAAAAAGTGGGTTTGCTAGCAGTGTTAGACTACTTTCAGATTTTTGTTGCGATTCTGTAAATCTATGCTACAGAACAGCTGATGCATTTTAATTGATATAGGACTACGTTAGTCAGTGTTTGGGAGTGATTTTCAGGACGGATTGTTCAATCGCCTTTAACAGTACATACTTTCATATTTTACATAACGTTTTATTGCTCGCAAGTAGAAGGATCCATGCGGATTCCTTACCCAGAAAAGCGGTAGCGGTACGCAAAATTTCGAAAACGTATTGTAGAGCAGTATTTAAAACATTTTGTTGATTGTTACTCTGTTAATATTTAAATTAAAACTTAAACACTTCGACACTATATACTGTTTGTTTTGTACCGTCTCTGACAATACTACGTGCCTGTAACTCTTCCGGCAATATATGTTACTTCCGTGCAACTCAGGTGCACAAGTGTGTAAAAGTTTTCCACATATTTAGACGCCACCTCAAAACGTTTTTGCGCCAGAATGGTGACAAGAAGGAAGTTCCATACTAAGTGCCCAAAATATTAGACGCCACCATACAAAATTTCACGATATCGACCTGGCGTCTAAGAATTGAACACCCCTGCAGATAAGAATTGACCACCCCTGCAGATTCTATGCCTGATAGGTTTAGGCATAAATCGGTGTTTAACAGATAAACACAAACATGGGTTTACCTTACACCCTATTTAAACAGAGACTCATTTTAGCATACAGTCTGGTAGGTATGTTCGTTTTACGATGCTAGCTGACTTTGCACCATCGACAGCAGATGATTGACGAATAACGATTGAACCTACAAGCGCTTTCTTGAGGATACTGAAGTCAACCATGAGAACGTTTTTAGTAAAGCGATGCTGTGATCGAGATTTTAACCTTTGACCTTCCAAATGCCTTTCCGTAGCCTTATCGATGCACTAAGCCACTCGCCACCATTTTATCGTATTCCACGTATTTTAAAATTTTTATGCGTGTGAATTGTGAATTTATTTAAATAAACCATTAGGTAGTCATTTCGTGTTCTTACGCGCGTTGTGAACAATTTTCTAACCTTTACTCAAACACGACCGCATTTACCAGATACGTATGCAGTTACCCCTGTGCATGAACAACCACTGACCTATAGCATGAAGACCACATTTGGGGGTCATAATAGCATTATCTATAGGCCTACACAACCTCTAGGAAGAGTTGCTTCTTCCATTACTCCCTCCACAACTTCCAGGAGATTTCTGCTCCATACGTGCTAAGCCTAGGCGACAGAGAAGAGACTGCGGAAGGGGTGGGGTGGGGTGGGGGTGCTTCCTGAACAGCCTTCTATATTCGGGTCTGGAGACCGACGATAAGGCGGGCTGATTGAGAGCGGGCGGAAGGCTCAAGGTGGCCGTACAACAAAATACTTGTGCTTTCCTCTCCGATTTTATCGTGGAATTACACAAATAGCCTTCTGCCGTACTCCAACCCACTTAACTTAATATATTGTGTATTTATGTTCCCGACGTCGGCTTCCGAATCGGTGTTTATCCTGTCCAATTGTATTGGCAGTAAAAATAGAAATATCTATCCGCATGAAACGTTCAGAACCCGAAAAAGAAAGGGAATTCAACGTTATTCTATTTTCTGAAGTCTAGCACGGCGTTAATACAGAACCACTCAAAATTTCATGGACCGTATCGGCCCTTCGAACTAGTTCAAATATTTCAGTAACGAGAGACTCTTTGCCGTCTCTCTTGTCAACTTTCCTGCGAATCAGGCCAGTTACATCGCCCGAAAATATAAAAAGTGCGAGGCATGTATATCATTGGCTCTGTTTATTGTTTTTCTTGTTATCAAATGATGTCATTGTCTCAAACTATAAACATAGTTTTTTTATGTTTTGCTGACCGTGCATCTCAGTATAATCTTAACAATTGACCAACTTAATGCATAAATTCTTCTTTTATAGTAAGTTTATTGTATTTCTCTACATGTTTCGAGCACTATTGTGCTAATCACCAGGAGATCAAATTGTATTATACAGCATCTGGTATCGTCACACTCTGTAGGTGGCCGTCCGGTGCACCGGACGGCCACCTACAGAGTGTGACGATACCAGATGCTGTATAATACAATTTGACCTCCTGGTGATGAGCACAATAGTGCTCGAAACATGTAGAGGAATATAATAAACTTACTATGAAATAAGAATTTGTGCATTAAGTTGATCAGTTGTTAGGATTATAACCATAGCGTACATTCCGAGCCATTGCTCGGGTGGTTAGTCGCCGGCCTTCCACCGCCAATTATCGGGTCGAATCCGAAGTCACTGCATGTCGAATTTGTTATGGACGAAGTGGCATTGGCAGAGGTTCCTCTCCGAGCGCCCCCTTTCACTTCTCTCGGTATCATTCCACCAATGCTCCATTTTCATTCTGTTACCAAATCGACGTGATATAACTTCAGTTGGAGCGTAGTTAATTAACGTACAGCGTCGAATGGTCGAATGAACTGAGAAGTATGTGAATGGAAACTTCTTTATCTAATTTGCTGTATAATCCTTGAATTCGCCTGGAAAGCCTGAGGAAAGTAAAAAAACCAAGTCAGAATAATTCCCAGGTCCAGGTTCGAGCTGGGAACTTTCAGAGTGTGTGAGGATCTTCTTATCCTTAGGCCTTCGCATATGACTTTCAACGGTTTGGATCAGCTTTTCCGATCTAGCAGCATTGAAGGTAGAAGATTTTTGCCCCCCCCCCCCCCCACGGCCCACGCCGTCCGTTGCCCGATCTATATTATGTATAATATATTACATATAATATATTAGGGTCCTCACAATAATCGCTAGATCCCTTCAACGTGAGTATGGAAATTGTTACATTTGCCGAAACTTCGGCTGTCTAGTCCCGAAAGTAGATCCGGTGTGGCTCTCAGTTTCCATGTGAGCCAACGTGTCTGGCACCCTGTCGTACGAAGTTTACGTCAAAGCACCAAAATATTTCGCTACCTTATGGCTGCAGGGTGTCACAATTTAAGAAATGTACACCTTAAGAGTAACTACAAGGAAATTTTTGAGCCGTGCAGTTGTTTGTATTTTGCGTTTCTCTGATTCCATGATGCGCGTATATGCGATTATCAATACTCAGCACCAAGGCTTGAGAATGGGAAAAAATTTTGACATTTTACGGTGTATTGCAAAAAGTGCTGTGCGCGTGACTGTAACACTGTGTGCGTGGCATGCGTGGGAACTGAGACACAGAAATTGCGGTCCTAATTTGCATGCCGTATTCCACTGCTTCCAGTGCCTATCAGTTCCACGTCATCTGTAAATCTTACTGGTGTTTTGGTGGTAAAAAGGACGCATTGATATACCAAATTACGACAGAACAACCGATGACTTTCCCAGAGTTTGTTTTTTGGTCTGTTTACAGTACTTGATGGAAACAATTCGGTTAACTTTATATGTTGTTAAACCTTCGAAAGCTTATGGATATTGACATTATTTTTCACATTAAGGCAACCGTTCTTAACTTGGGGTCAACGGAACGCATAGATTGCACGGGGTCCGTGGACTTGGACAGGGAAAAAAAATACACTCTTATTTTCGCCCACCTCTAATTTAAATTTAGCTTTTCATTGAATAATGCATGTAGGCAACAAAAATGTTTGTCAACTTCAGTAAGTCTCGCTATCTCTATTGTATGCATTCAAACACATTTTTCTGAGAACAGGTCTGTAGGTTTCACCAGATTGACAAAGGATTCCATGGCACAAGAAACGTTAAGAACCCCTTCCGTTAGGGAAGAACACAGATTGAAGTGTTTGAGAAGAGGGTTATAGGAGAATATTAGACCTTAAAGTAGAGGAATTAACGGGGGTATGAAAAATTTACCCAATAGGCCCTTTCATATTTCATATTATTCGCAAATAAATATATTACTCATTAGGTTTGAAAGTGAAGAATATAATTCAGGCTTGGCGTTTGGTACACACATGGAGGTGAGAATTGTATACAGATTCTAAGGAGGAGGAACGAGAAGAAGTCAAACAAATTAACCCCACAAACCCACAACCCCCCCCCACCCCAACGTTAGAACCATAGACACTACACCTATATCACGGCCCCCCATAAACTACCCCCCTCCCCAATATATACCCAACCAAGGAGATCCACACCCCACCATTCATTGACTCACTAGACATCCCACTAGATAAACTTAAATGTAACACGTAATACGATGATGAGATCTCAACATCACTATGCAATATAGACATATATATTACACTCTTTGAGCAAAATTGTAATTGTGA
>Ga0123354_10010451_pt1 | contig 14300 bp, 11 predicted proteins | sample TergutLab28metaG_2_FD_97872 | JGI IMG/M metagenome (GOLD analysis project Ga0123354, IMG submission 97872) | Labiotermes labralis P4 segment gut microbial communities from Petit-Saut dam, French Guiana - Lab288 P4 | ecosystem: Host-associated > Arthropoda: Insects > Digestive system > Gut ... | reverse complement strand
GAACTATTCTGGATGCACCGGCAACGGTAGTCCTTATGATTCCCGGTCAAGGTACGCCTAAAGTAAAAAACCAAAGTCCCGGCGATTTAGTAACTTTCAGTTCAAGTGGAGGCGATGTCAATTGTAGTAATTTGACTATTCCTGTTTTACCTTCGGTTGCCACGTATGATATAACTTGCGGCTCCATAAAAGCAAACGGCGCTTACGTAAAAGGCACTCCATTGAGTTCCGGTAATACTATTACGCTTCAAGTAAATGTTACCGATATTTCCTCCGGAGGCAGTTGGACAATTCGTAGCAATTCCAATAACGGAATTTCTTTCCTTGGTTCCGGCGTATTTACCGCTGACGGCATCCAAACGGTAACCTTGTATGGCACCGGCACTCCCAACACTACCGATCCTATTCCATTGACGCTTACTGCCAACAGTGGTGGCGGCGAATCGACTTGTAATACTACGATTCAGGTTGCCTATCCTCAAATGACAGTTTACACAATAGCTTTGGAAAACAATTTTGGTTATAATGTAGGTTGGAATGGCGCAGGAGGCGCTACGGGTACTTATACAGGAAGTTACGGAATGTTGACCAGCCCTGTTAATTTCGGCACAACTGATAATTCTACCGTAAAATCGCAAGGTTTCAATTTTATCACTTCAACTGAAGGAACAACCACTGCCCAAATCCAAGCTGAATTACAGGGACCAAATCCTCCCGACATTGTAGTAATGGGTTATTCATGGACATCAACAGACCCAGCAGCAGCGCAATCTTTCCTCACGTATCTGCAAGCAGGCGGCGTTATGCTTATGTATTGTGAAGATGCTGCGACAGTCCAAACCGTGATGCGGGCCATTTTCGGCGACAATACCATAACGGCTGCAGGCACCGGCGGAGCAGGCAGCAGATATCAGATTGCGATGTCAAACGACCCTGTAATCAATGGTCCTTTCGGCAACGTAGGTGGTATGTACTGGGGTGAAGATGCTTCTACTACGGTAGGAATTCCGAATATTGCCGGCAACTCCAATGCTATAGTTTACAGCACATGGAACAGCGGAGGAGCAACCCCTACTACTTATGTTACTGCATTCCGTCATAGTTCGCTGAATTTATTATGGACGGGAGATGGTGGATTCAATTCTTGCAATCAGGGAACTGATACAGGCATTTGTCCTTTCAGAGTAGTGGATAACGTAAATTACGTACCGACTACCAAACCGGTGTACGGAACTACCGGAACATACAACGGCGTCGGTCCTGTTTGCAACGCTATATTTTCAGCAAACGCTATGACATGGGCGATTAATGCAGCAATGAATCATGGTATTAATTCACATTAAAAAAGCTAATTAAATAAATTATTGCGACTTCTACAAGTTGTCAGTAAAATTTTAATGGGTACCTCAAGGCAATGTCCTTGAGGTACTTTTTTTTAACCGGAATTGAAAACTATAGGAGGAATCTGTGCAGGGGCAATGGGGTCATTTTTACAATTGCAAAAATTGTTTCAAACCCGCGTTGAGTTCCGATATTTCAATGTTAGATAATTCACCCAATTCACCGAGTACTAAATCAGAATCTATTGTAGCAATTTTGTTGAGTCGAATTAGAGAAGGTACTTTTAAGCCATTGTTGTCTGAGGGAAAAACAAAAATATCATACTTTGCTTTCCATTTTAATTCCGATGTAATAAAACATATAATTACGTCTAATTCGCCTTTATTCAATACAACAGCGGGTCTTATTTTATACCCTTTTAAATTTGTAAAAGGAAATGGAATTAAAATAATGTTTCCTTTTTTCATTTAAATCTTTTCTTTAAATCATTTATTGAATAAAGTTCAGGTTCGTCGTGTAAAAAATCGTATGTATGACTGGAAGACACCAATTGTTGTAATCCTTCGGTAATTTGGATATCTTCGATCCTTTGAATAATAAATTCCACGAAATCATTTACTTCCTGAATGCACGCTGTGGGTAGTTGTTCCATCTTGCAAATTGTTTCATTCATTAAAGTTTCCCGTTCCATTTTATTTTAGATTTTTAAAAGTTTAGAATGCAAAGATACAAAGACTTTTTATGTAAACCAAAAATTAGATTTACAGTATCAAAATTTATTTATCAAGTTATAATGCGTTATTATTATATAGTATGCTATAGCTATTTGAATTTTTTTTAATTTAATTCATTTGAATAAAAAAAATAGTTGTACCTTTGTCAAATCTAATTCATATTTTATTTTATATTTTAGATTTAAATTTTTATATTTTTTTTGTGTATTTATAATTTGTAAATTGAGGAATTGATAAGAAAATGAATATATATAATCCAAAAAAAGTTGATATATGTTATTTTTTTTGCACAAAAATAGTAAAACTCTTTTTATTAGGCATTTTTTTTCTGATGGTCAGTATGTCTTCCCATGCAGATGAAGGTGTGATTTATTATGGAGATGCAAAAATATATGGTAAAGAAAATATATATACGAAACCAAATCCAAATCCTTCACAAAAAATTGCAAAGAAAACTCACAAAGCTAAGAGTAAAAAAATTGAGCCTGTAAAAAATGAGGTTACTGAAAAAAAATTACCGGAGGAGACAATCGCTCCTGATTTTCCGTTCGATTCTTCCTCTTTATATTATTCATATAGTAGCAAGGAATTAGCCGTACCGGTTTCTCCACAAAGACTTTACGATTATCAGACAATTTGTAAAGGAAATCACGGGAATACAAATCAAAGGGTTGAAAACTCAAGTTTATTTTTGTATTTGCCGGAACAAAGGCACAAATTTTCTACAGCCGCAACTCAATACGGGATACTGACTTCCTTTATCCCAAATTCACCGCCTTTATAACCTCCGATGAACCCCGAGCTGCACTACGCTTGCACGGGGCTATCTATATGTAAGTCCTTCGGACTTATCAAATAAAATTCAAAACAATTATATAGGGGTAGCCCGACGTTTTAACGTCGGGAACCTTTAAAATTAAAAACAATTCAATGAAAAAAATAATTTTATTTTTGGGCATATTTGCCCTGCTGAGCGTCCTAACTCTCAAAGCTCAAGTAACAATAGGACTGAATCAAGCCCCCAACGAGAATGCCGTGTTGGACTTAGAAGCGCAGAACGGTAATCTCGGATTGTTGTTGCCACACGTCGCTCTTACGGATACAATCGGAACGGTAGCTCCGTTCACAGCGAATGTGAAAGGAATGTTTGTTTACAACACAAAAGACAGTGTCGCTGCCGGACTGGTAGAAGGCATTTACTACAATGACGGTCGCAGATGGTGGCCAGTAAACGGAGGAGGAGCTGCTGGACCTTGGGACATCTCCGGTTCTACGGATGCAGCCCGATTGAATGCTCAGGATATCTATCAAATGGGACGGGTTACCATCGGTAAGGATACGCTTGTATCGTCAGCGATGCTTAATGTCGTTTCAAACGACAAGGGTATTTTGATTCCCGAATTGACGGCTGCAGAACGGCAAACGATTACGACGCCTGTCGATGGGTTGCTTATCTATAATACCGACGAGGGCTGTTTTAACTATTATAATGCGCAGATATCCGATTGGCAAAGCCTTTGCGGTGGCGCAGGGGCGGCTAAGTTTACAACGAGATGCGATACGATAGTCGTAAACGGTACTTATGTTCAAGGCTCGCCTTTGACATCGGCGAATTATTTAACGATACCCATTAATGTAACATCCCCCGGTTCATTTAACATTATTGGAACAACAACGAATGGATACTCTTTTTCTTACTCCGGCACCATAACCGCGAAAGGACAGTATTTTGTCAATGTACCGGCTCTGGGTACTCCTCAGGCGGCGCAGGATGATAATGTAGCGATTACCGGAGGATTGGATACCTGCTATACAACGATATCCGTTCAATCGAACATTGCAACCTATTCAATCGACTGCGCATCGATTGCCGTTAATGTAAGCGGAGGGGCGTACTTTGTAAAAGGAACGGCGCTTACCACTCAAACCATCACATTGAGAGTGACAGTTTCCGCACCGGGTTTTTACAATATTTCAACGCCTGTTACCAACGGTATAGCATTTGGGACGCAAGGCAATTTTATGTCGGCGGGAACGCAAACGGTTACTTTGACTCCTCTGCCGAACAGCACCCCGACCGTAAATACCAGTTTCCCGATTACGGTAAACGCCAATTCGCCGTCAGGAAATGTAAGCTGCTCTACTACGATACCAATGACGTTGCCTCCCATGACCTACGCCACGCTTGGCGCTTCTAGTTATTATACTTGGGTCAGCGGCGGCGGAGCCAGAGCGGAAGCTCTTTCCACCGCTAATGGAAGCTTTAGTCCCACAGGGGTAGTGAAAGTCGTAAGTTTGGGACAATTGTGGACAACTACCGACGCCACCACTGCCACCAATGATCTCAATAATGGCGTTACCGCCACTGTCAATGGAGTCAATTATGTCAATGCCCAGCCTGATGTAGTGATGTTCAGTTCGTATGGATTCACTACTCCTTTGCCGCAAGGTTTAGCAACAGCGCTGGAAAACTATGTAAATAAAGGAGGATGTTTAATATTCGCAACGAGCGACAATCAAGGAGCAGACGCGCAAGTTTTATTGGATGGCATATTCGGCTCCGGTGAGGCAACTGCGGTAAATACAAATGTAGCTCCTTATCACACCTCTAACGGGAATAACTATCAAGTCGGTCTGGATTTGTCCAACGACCCGATTGTGAACGGTCCTTTTGGCAATGCAGTGGGAAAATACTGGCAGGAAGACAATACAGGCACTATTTTTGTTACGCAAATGCCGCCCAATTCCGTTCAAATTTGCTCTGCAAATAATCCGGGTACGAATTGCGACGTCCCTGCCACCGTTTCTACCGTGTGGTACAATAACATCAAAAACTTTGTCTATTTTGGAGATTCTACCGGCTCGGATTGGGATACGGACACCAGTACAACTATATTTCCGTCCATTTTCCATCAGGCAGACGGATCGCCAAGGAGCAAACTTGCCGGAGTTTGGGGGAATAATTGCAATGCAAGCGGCGCTGGCAACGGAACAACAGTCGTAAATTCCATATTGGAATTTAATGCATTCGCATGGTGTCTGCAGAAAGCGGCGGTAGCAGGTATTAATCCTCACTAAGTAATATAAGATGAAGCCAAACGGGGCTAACTAAGCGATTTTTTTTAGTATTCCCCTGTTAAAGATATATTTCTTTGCAGGGGAATATTTTTTATAATAATTAACATATTGTTAAGCATTACCTGATTTTTTGCAAATCGTCTGTAATCTGATATCCTGTTGAAAATGAGAATAACATAACGTTTGATTCTTCCTGAATTGCTGCCGGAACTGGAAACTATTGTACAGTATGAAAAATAGTTATACATTTGCAAATTAATGGAAAAATGAAAAGATGTCTGAATTTGAAGCTATATTACCTTTAAAAGTTGAAGGAATTGTAGAACAACTGATAGAAGAACGTAAAATATCGTTGCCGGATGCTTTGGAATATCTTTATTCTTCACAACTCTACGCACTTTTGGAGCGTGAAGATACAAAGGTTTGGTATTACAGTCCGCAAATGTTATTATATTTACTTGAAAACGAAAAAAATACGGGAGAATTAAGATTACCGCAATAGACCGAATGATAAACGACGATAGAATATACAAATTCATAATTTTTTGCCTCGAACATTATAGAAATTTCAAGGAAATTACTGCAATGCAAGCACTTTCATTGTTTCGACAAACTGGTGTATTTCAATACCTTACTGAAGGATATGAGGTGTTGCATACGCAAGGGAGAAATTATATAGTTGCTGATATTGATGATTATATAAACAATCACAAAAAAGAATGATATTGTATCACGGAAGCACGGAAATAGTAGAGAAACCAAGAATTATTATCAGCGATAAATTTTTGGATTTTGGCTATGGTTTTTATTCTACTACAAGTAAAGAGCAGGCGCTACGATGGGCGAAAATTAAGAAAAACCGTACTAACAGTGAAAATTCATATCTAAATGTATATGAAATAGATGATATAGTATGGTCTAATAATTCGCTTTCTATTCTTAGTTTTGATAATCCAAGTCGAGATTGGTTGGAATTTGTTATCAATAACAGGCGAGGTCGTACAGTACAAGATTATGATATAGTGTGTGGTCCAGTTGCTAACGATACGCTTTACAGGACAATCGGATTATATGAATCAGGTATTTTTACTTTGGAAGAAACGATTAAACGCTTAAAAGTAAATGAACTTTTTGATCAGATTTCGTTTCATTCTAAAATAGCGTTGGAGAATTTGAAATTTCAAGGAAAAGAATTTATAAGCGATTATACTATAACAAATTAGTGTGCAGTGCATAAATACTAATAGAAATTTTTTTGTACCTTTGCGTCGAAATTTACAATATTTTATTATAAAAAATTATGGCAACACCTATTTTTATGTATCAGCCTCCTTTTCCTACGGGAAAAGACCATACAGAGTATTACAAATTGACCGATGAAGGCGTTTCGGTTGCGTCTTTCGAAGGGCATGGAATTTTGAAAGTCGCACCGGAAGTGTTAACGCGTTTAGCAAATGCCTGTTTTCACGATTGCGCTTTTTATCTGCGTCCCGAACATCAGAAACAGGTATCGCAAATTCTTTCCGATTCCGAAGCAAGCGATAACGATAAATACGTAGCTTTAACTATGTTAAGAAATGCGGAAGTGAGCGCAAAAGGAGTGCTTCCTTTCTGTCAGGATACAGGAACTGCAACGATTATCGCCAAAAAAGGACAGCAGGTCTGGACAGGCGGCGGCGATGAAGAGGCGCTTTCCAAAGGCGTTTACAAAACTTATACCGAAGAAAATCTACGCTATTCCCAGAATGTGCCATTGGATATGTACACCGAAAAAAACAGCGGATGCAATTTGCCTGCGCAAATCGATATTCAAGCGGTCGATGGAAATGAATATAAATTCCTGTGCATCGCCAAGGGTGGGGGGTCGTCGAACAAAACGTATCTCTATCAGGAGACCCGCGCACTTCTCAATCCCGAATCATTAGAAAAATTTCTGATCGAAAAAATGAAATCGTTGGGTACGGCTGCATGTCCGCCTTATCACATTGCTTTTGTTATTGGAGGAACTTCGGCTGATTTATGTTTAAAAACAGTCAAATTAGCTTCTACGAAATATTATGATGAATTGCCGGTGAAAGGAAACGAAGGCGGTCAGGCTTTCCGCGATATCGAATTGGAAGAAAGAATGTTGAAAGCTGCTCAGGCAATCGGTTTGGGCGCTCAGTTCGGCGGAAAATACCTTGCCCACGATATACGAATTATCCGTTTGCCGCGTCATGGCGCTTCTTGTCCCGTAGGAATGGCGGTTTCTTGCTCGGCTGACCGGAACATCAAGGCGAAAATCAATAAAGAAGGCGTTTGGATTGAAAAATTAGAAACGCATCCTGCAAAATACATTCCCGAAGCCTATCGGCAAGCCGGTGAAGGGGATGTTGTCCGAATCAATTTGAATCGTCCGATGAAAGAAATTCTGGTTGAATTGAGCAAGTATCCGGTTGCAACGCGCTTGTCGCTGAACGGAACGATTGTCGTTGGGCGCGATATCGCTCACGCCAAGCTGAAAGAATTGTTAGACAAAGGCGAAGATTTACCTCAATACATCAAAGACCATCCGATTTATTACGCAGGTCCGGCAAAAACGCCCAAAGGTATGGCTTGCGGTTCGATGGGTCCGACAACGGCAGGGCGAATGGATTCATACGTTGATTTATTTCAGTCGCGCGGCGGCAGCATGATTATGCTTGCCAAAGGCAATCGCAGTCAGCAGGTAACGGATGCCTGTCAGAAATACGGTGGCTTCTATCTGGGTTCTATCGGTGGTCCGGCAGCGATTCTGGCGCAAGATAATATCAAGAGCATCGAATGTCTTGCCTATCCCGAATTGGGAATGGAAGCGATTTGGAAAATCGATGTGGTTGATTTCCCTGCTTTCATTCTGGTTGATGACAAAGGGAACGACTTCTTCAAAAAGCTGAAGTAAGCTTTCACTCCTGTCCTGTCGCCTGCTTATATTTTGCTAATTTCATACAGAAATCCGCGACTGCTTCCGTATGTTGGTCGCGGGTTTGCTGTAAAGTGTTTTGAGCATCGAGCAAGTCGGTAAGCAAACCGGTTCCCGCTTCGTAATAATCAGTATTCAGACGGACGTTTTCAAGAGCGGAAGCAATCGCTTTATTAGCGAGTTCTACCTGTTGAGCGGCTTCTTCCACATCATTCCAAAGTTGTTGCATCTGTATCAACAACAACTGTGCGTTGTTGCGTTTTTCATTCTCGGCAATCATCACCTCTATTTTTTGCTTTTTAATGGCGTGCGAACCGCCCCACCAATCGGATATGGGTACGGCGACCGTAGCGAAAAGCATTCCAAAATCTCTTTTCATTGACATAGGTTCACCCGGGTCGAAATTAAAATAGTTCCAACCGGCTCCAACCGCAACGGTCGGAAGATGTTTGCCTGTTTCCATCTTGACCTGCAATTTGCCCGCTTCGATATTTTTGTCCAATAGTTGATATTCCGCCCGCCGGGGTAAAGCGGATTGATGATCGACATGGGAATCAAGCGACAAAGCTACACTATCTATAAGCGAATTATCAATATCAAAATCTTCCCCTGAAGGTATTCCGATGAACTGCGCTAAAACCATTTTCGAGAGTTTCAGACCGTTTGCCAATTTCAATTTTCCGCTTTCCAACTCGTTTTGTTTGAGTTCCACTTTCAGCAAATCGTTCCGGTTGACCAATCCGGCGTCTAAAGCATTCTTCACGTCCGTATGAGCACGATTGAGCAAAGTTTCCGCTTCTGCAATGGTTTTTGTCTTTTCTTTCAGCGCCACGATTTGCCAATAATATTGTTCGGTGGTAAGCAAAACCTCGTCATCCGTCATTTGCTTTTGCAGCTTTGCCGCTTCAACGCCTATTTTTGCCAGCTTGTTACCGTTGATGATTTGTCCGCCGGTAAAAATGGGTTCTGTAGCCGAAATCGAACCGATGGCTCCTTTTTGAAGCATATCGAAAGGCACCGGCGGCATATCTGGATTACCCAATAATGCGCCAAGCGGTATATTCATGTCCATCATCGGGACGTTGGTTTTAAATCCCATACCTATGGCGTTAATCGAAGGAAAAAAATTGGTAAACGCATTCTTTTTTGTCTGTTCGGCAGCTTCAAGCGACAGTTGGCTGTTTTGAGCTTTGGCATTATTTTTCAAAGCCAACGCTTTGCATTGTTCCAAATTGTAAGTTTCCTGCGCCTGAATCGAAAGAGATAATAGGCATGCTGTTGAGAGGATTATAATTTTTAGTTTCATAATTCATTCTAATTCTTTATTATATCTGTTTTCCTGAAAATCAACCAATAAGCAATCGGTAATATGGTAACGACAAATACCATTGAAATCAACGTACCGAAAAAAATGACCACACCGAGCGGCATCCACATCAAATCGCCGCTTAATACCATCGGCAATACGCCCATGGACGCTGCCGCCGAAGTCAGGAATATCGGACGCATACGGCGTTTCCCCGCTTCGATTGCCGCTTGGCGAACGGATATTTTGTTTCTACGCCTCAGTTCGTTGGTATAGTCGAACATGATGATGCCGTTACGAACAACAATTCCCATCAGACTGACCATTCCCAGCATGGAGGTCATACTGAAGTCGATGCCCATTATCCATACGCCGAAAGCCGCTCCGAAAACGGTGAGCAGGCAAGACGAAAAAGTGAGAAGCGCCAGATTGAGCTTCCGGAAGTGGAACAACAATATCAAGAAAATGATAAACACGGAGATTATCATCGCTTTTGTCATGTTGGGTATTATCTCTTGATTGAGTTCGTCCTCGCCGCCATAGGATATTTCTACATTGGCAGGTAGATTGGGTCTTATTTCAGAATCAACATATTTCTTTACTTTATTATTAACTTTGGTAGCATTCATTCCCCATTTCAAATCGCCCAACACGCTAATAGTGCGGACGCCGTTGCGATGCACTATCTGTTCTTGCGTCCATTCGGGCTTCACATCCGCTATTTGCCGCAACGGAACGGTTGAGCCGGGAATCATTCCCGAAACATTCATATTTCCAATACTGTTAAATCCACGGTTGGCATCTTCCGATTTAATGACGACCGACAGCGGATAATCCTTTTCCCACAACGTACTGACGGGTAATTCACCGTAGTTAGCCGTCAACTGCATGGATAAAAGTGCTTTATTTATACCTAAACGTCCCGCTTCCGTAGGATTCAACACGATTTGCGCCCCCGGAAGACTATTGCCGAAGTCGGTGCGCACGCGCAGACATTCGTCCAGCGTATTGAGGTAGGTCATCATTTTATCCGCCTGCACTTTCAGCTCTTCCATATTTTCGCCCGAAAAACGAATTTCCACAGGGGCTTCCACCGCTTGAAAATCCAATTGCTTGAATCGGATATAGGCTTCCGGAAAATAGAAAGCATATTTATTGGTATATTCCGCCAATAATTTTTCCGTTTCGTCGGAAGTGTAGGTGTTTACAATAAATTGTGCATAAGCGGGCGACGGCATTTTGGGCGCATATACCATGTGAAAACGCGGCGAGCTGGTTCCTTTGAACGCTGTGACTGATTTCACGCGAGCGTCTTTGCGAAGGATGTTTTCCATACTGTCGCTGATGGCAATGGTCTGTTCGAGCGAACTTCCCTGCGGAAGATATATCTCTACCGCAAACTGATTGCGTATCACCACCGGCATCATGCGTTGCGGTAAAATAGCAAACAATGCCAAACCTGCAATTATAGTTAGGAACGTTATCCCCAAAGCCAATTTGTAATGCTTGAAAACAAAAGCCAGCAATTTTTCGTATCCTCCTTGTATATAATCCAGAATGTTTTTTCTTTCTTTCAAACCTTGCAACTGACGCTCGCGCTTTCCCGCCAGCAACCCTTTGCGTATCAGAAAATATTGCAGGAAAGGAATAACCAGCATGGCAATCAGCAGCGAAATGAACAAAGTGATGCTTACCGTCCATGGAAAATGTTGAACGAAGTTACCCGCCGTGCCTTTCAGCGTAATGAGGAAAGGGAAAAAGGTGATGCTGATAGCCAGCGTTGCCGAAAAAATGGATTTGAAATATTCCTTGGCGCTTGCTATCGAAGCATGCCAGCGCGACATGCCATGGTCTATCTTATCCACATAATTATCGACGATGACAATGGTATTGTCAACAATCATACCCATCACGATAATCAAGGAAGCCAATGTCACGGTGTTCAAGGGAATACCTGTGAAATACATCACGGCAAGCGAAATGAAAACGGTGATGGGAATGGATAGAGACGCCACTGTCGCCACTCGCAACGGAAGTAAAAGCATACTAACTAAAATGACTGCAAGAATTGCCATCAGCATTTCTTTCAGAAAAGAATCGATAGAATTGCTTACCAATTGAGGCTGGTCGGCAATGCGGTACATACTCACGCTTTGGGGCAGTTCTTCCTGAAATTTTTTCAACACTTTATCGACTTCTTTACCGAAGGTGATGATGTTATCGCCTTCCTTCACTTCCATCGAAAGTAAAACACACTGTTTACCGTTGTAGGTGATGTAGCTTTCGGGCTTGGGATATTCGCGCACTACGCGTCCGATGTCCTTCACCCGAACAACATTCCCCTGCGGATCGGAATAAATGATTTGGTCTTCAATTTCCTTTTCGGTAGAAAAACTATCGGCAATATGAATGGGAACCGTCATTTGCCGGTTATCGATTTTTCCGCTTCCGGTAGTGAAACCCTGAGTAAACAGATTTGTCATCAGCACATTCGGTCCGATGCCGTAAGCGCTGAGTTTATCGTTGTCGATATAAATAGAAATCTGCTCTTTTTGCGAGCCGTAGCGATTAACATTCGACACCGAAGGAATTTGACGCAACCGATTTTCAAGCACATCCAAGTAACCGTCCATTTCTCGGTAGGTTTTGTCGCTCGATTCCATGGCAACAAGAATGGCAGCCACATCGCCGAAATTGTCGTTAGCAATCAACGCCATCACTCCCGAAGGCAACGACGATTTGAAAGCATTGAGCGAGTGCTTGATTTTCGACCAGACAATGTTTTTGTCTTTGACCTCGTCGGCTAATTCCACATACACAATCACCATTCCATCTTTGGTTTGAGAATAAGTCTTTTGACGGTTAACTTCGGGGAAAGTGAGTAGAAATTTTTCGAGCGGTTTGGTCAATTGTTCTTCCACCATTTCCGAATTGGCGCCCGGATATACGCCAACCACGATTCCCTGCCGAATGACAAAAATGGGATTTTCTTGTTTAGGCATTACTTCCAATGCGTATATTCCAGCAATTACTAAAATTGCAGTAACCAGTAACATGATTTGCCGGTAACGCATCACGGATTCTATGATTCCATTATTTCGTTTCATCGTATCTTCCTTATTGTATAATGCTTATCGCCATTCCTTCACTGATTTTATCGTAACCTTCCACAATCAAACTGTCGCCTTCGTTAAGTCCGCTTTCCACAACAATTCCGTAGTCGGAAAGCGAGCCGACAGTAATAAAGCGACGTTTGGCGGTGTTTCCGTCAGCCAGCCAGACAAACTGCTTGTTGTCGGGCGAAATTTGTACACACCGGTTCGGGATGATAATTTGTTTATTGTCATTATTTTTATCATTCTGTAAAAACACTTTACAAACCATTCCGGGCATGAGTTCCGATTTAGGATTACCGGTTTTTATTTTGAGCGTATAAGTATGGGAAATCGGATTAGCTTCGACGCCTTTCTTATCCGTTACCCCATTAAATTCGCTGTTAGCAAGGGCTGGCACCATTATTCTTGCCGGTTGTCCGGTTTTGATACTTCCGATTTCATTTTCGGGAACAGAAACATTGATGTTCACTTCGTCAATCGAGACTAATTTAAAAGCCGACAAACTCGGCATTACATTAACGCCTTCTTCTATCGAGCGTTTGGCAATTACGCCATTCATCGGAGCATACAGTTTACAGTCTTCCAAATTCTTTTTTGCAATAGCTTCCATTGATTTCGCTTTTTCCAGACCGGTTTCCACGTCGATAAACTTGATGTCTGTGATACTTCCTTTGTCATGCAAGGGTTTGAGCCGGTCGTAAGCGTCCTGCGCCTGAAACAATGTCGATTTGGCAACATCATAAGCGCTCTGCGCCGAATTACCGTTCAAAACAGCCAATAATTGACCTTTACTCACCCGTTCACCTTCCGATACTAAAACCCGTTCGACGGTTCCCATTGTTGAAAAACTTAGCGAAACGGCAGACGATTCTTCCACCGTACCCACGTAATTTTTACTATAAGAATCGTCCGAAAAGCTAATAGCCGCCACTTTTACGGGAATAATTTTTGTCTGTTTTGTCGTTTGCTTTTTACCGCAACCGGTCAAAAAGAGTGTTGCCAACGCCGCTAAACTGATGATTGAAATACATCGCTTCATTTGATTACATTATTATTTTTAGGATTATAATTATTCATTTATTCAAAGGTACAAAAGTACGGGCATCTTCACATTCCGACAAGGTCAAAAGGTAGTCAATATTGGACGATAGTTCGCTTTTATAATATGGACGGATGATGAATAGAAAAAAATGAAGTGTTTATACTTCAATATGAAGATTTGTTAATATATTTGCATAATAAATAATGACACAAGAATATTCCGCGCATTTTGTATATTATTTTTTCAAAAGAGTGCAGAATAGATACACAGACAGAAAAACGATTAATGTTTAAAAACAGAATAATAATACAAAAGCAGTAAGAAAATGAGTACAAACAGTAAAAATCCGTATGAAGTTTTCCAACAGGAAGCGCCTGAAGTATTTGAAGGCTTCAACAGTTTGATAAAATCGTTAGTCAATACAAAAGGACTTGACCAAAAAACGAAACAATTAATTTATTTGGGTATAAAGGCAGCACAAGGCGACAATACAGCGGTGATGTTTCATGTACCTATGGCAAAAAAAGCAGGAGCAAGTCGAGATGAAATTAAGGAAACAATTTTACTAACATTGACCGTTTGTGGACTTAAAGGCATAAACACGTGTTTAATAGAAGCATTAGAGGTATATGACAAAGCAAACTAATGACTTGACAACTCTTCCAAATATCGGAAAAGTTTTAGCAGACAAATTGAAACTTTCAGGAATTGATTCTGTTGAAAAATTACAGTCAATGGGAAG
>Ga0123354_10010450_pt1 | contig 14300 bp, 9 predicted proteins | sample TergutLab28metaG_2_FD_97872 | JGI IMG/M metagenome (GOLD analysis project Ga0123354, IMG submission 97872) | Labiotermes labralis P4 segment gut microbial communities from Petit-Saut dam, French Guiana - Lab288 P4 | ecosystem: Host-associated > Arthropoda: Insects > Digestive system > Gut ... | reverse complement strand
TTTTTTCTCTTCAAAATGCAGTTTGTTTCATAATTCTAACGTATTTGGTTCCTGTATTATTCACATTTTATATACAGGATGTGCTAAAATTTAAAAAATAATTCCGGCGCCAAAAGGTTAATACGTTAAATTGTATGTGACTTCATTATAATGTAAGGAGTACAGCATAACAATGACTAGTTTTCGGTCTCTTAGCATCGATTCGAAATCGGTTTGCATGAAACGCCTAATAAAACAAACTAGTATAGGTGCAGTTCCGGTGTCTAGACACATCACCGCGTTGTTATTTCCTTTCTTTGTAGCACAAAATTGTTAGTTTTAACGCCGATATCAGCATGCGGTAAGGCTGCATCTAGCATCAGCTTTTGTAAGCCTACTGTTCATGCGTCGCCGGTCTCTTACGGCAACTTCTCAGACACTTCTGACATGCGGGTCTGACAACATGGAATCTGCAGGCGCTTCTATTCTGACGTACGTTGCTGAAATATTACTATAAGACAGACATATGGGTGTCAGCCTGATACTGTCTTGATATTTTAAAGCTGGGCCAGCAGAAATTTCGCTAGTAACTCCAACCAGACTGTAAGTTTAGCCCTCCCTATCTCAGTCACATTAAAAACAGATTTTCTGTATTGATATTTTATGAATATACGAGAGATCATTATAACAAAATCATTAATTTCGTGAAGTCCAGTGAGCCAAATTATTGGTTTATTAAACGATACATCCAATAGCTAGGATTATACAGCGATGAATTATAAAATTACGAATGAATTTCAGAATGTTCGGAAGAAAGCGAAAGTCACGTAATTAATTACACACCACGTCCCGGCGTTTTCTAGAAGTCCTGAGAAAAACATGAAAAACCACTCAGTTAAGATAGCCATCATCCGAAACCTTACGGAATACAAAGCTGGAGGGTTACTCGCCGCGACGTTTAGTAATGTACTTTGATGCAACATGCATGCTTAATCTAAATGTTTCAGGGTAGTCTCGTGCAGCCTGTAAATTTTCAAAACCTTCATGAAGTTTTGTATATTTCAGTATATGAGGCTCTTCTGAACTAAACCTGATCGGGGTTTGTTGTCGGGAAAGAATTAGATGCCGTCAGAAATAATGCCCATGGACGCTGAAAACGGTGTCGTGTTGTTACAACAACTGATATATCACCTCTGCAAATACTTCCTATGGACTGCTGTTGGAACCACTGCGCTGTCGCTTCCTTACAGCTTTGTTCATCCTGAATCGATGACTCTTTGGGCCTTTGTTGACGGAGACAGGCACATGGGCGTAACACTGTGAAAGTGCTGGGCTGTGTGATGCCAGATTCAGTACCTTTAAGAACATAAACAGCAGCGTGTCCTGGACAGAGAGGGCCAAACTAGTGAGGGCTTTCTGTCGATGCGAACGAAGACATCGAATATGCAATGTTGTAGTGGTTCCAGAAGCAGCTGTGGTATTATTGTCAAAGGAATCTCTTGGTCAATGTGTCAGCGGGATGCCTACCACAGCGACGCTCAAATTAGTTTTAATAACCGTTAATCTTTCTGACCGCACAATCCCCGAACGGCCGATCAGGTTAGCCCAGACGTAGCGCTCCGGATTTGCTTTCGGGGGATACCCATGTCTATTCGCTGATGAGATAAAGACTATTCTGACTGGCGTTCTGTGGTTTCCGTCATGTGTGTTACCTCGATTAGACTATTACTCCTTCCATCCATTTCCTTTCCGACTCATTTGTTACAGTTTAAGCCTAGTCGCACTGACAGCACAGCAGAATCAACCACCCACATGTACTCAAATCAGGGCCGGTCAGAGCGATGGGCCAGCCGCACAGCTGCCCAGGACGCCAACATATAAAGGGAGCTAAAACGCCACTGGAATAATCGGATGTATGGTCCTGGTAGACTCAAGTTTCCAGACGCGAAATAATTTCTCCGAAAATTATTAGCACTTTGAATACGCGCCCTAAAAATTTTCATCTGCCCTGTTCTAGGCCGAAAATTTTTAAAGAATATCGGTTTGAAGGGACGCCAAATTAATGGCGCTCGCGTCTCCGGCTGGCCTAAATGAGTTTCATTTGAAAGGTCTCCTTATATTTTATGTTACTTTTAGGCCATATCTTGTCAAAATGTACAGACGTTTTTCTTTTCCTTGGCAAAAAACAAATTATTTTGTATTTACTTCATATAATCGGAATGCACAGTGTCAACGCGAAAAAATAGCTTCTGATCAACGCCACGTTGGTACGTAGGACAAAAAAAAACACAGAAGAAGATTAGATTTTATTAATAGACCTGCTCGTAACACACCTTTGTCAAAACTGTCATGCCTGTTTACGTTAAATTGGCGGAGACCATCACCATGTCAAACAGAATTTGTACAGTCCTTCAATTCCCTACACCCCAAACTTCGATTTACGGTAGAAACAGAAGACGAATACACACTAAACTACCTAGACCTATCAATATGCAGAACATCCACAGGCTTCAGAACAGCCATATTCAGAAAACCCACATTTACAGACAACATCATACCGTTCACCTCCAACCACCCTACGCAACACAAATATGCTACCGTCAGATACCTGTACAACAGGCTCGACTCCTACAACCTAAAACAAAGAGAATATCAACAATAACTAAACATAATACATAACATCCTACACAATAACTCCTTCACAATAAAACCGCACAAACCCCCAACCCGGACAAACATATAACTACCCACACCACACAAAAATGGGCCAGCTTCACATATATCGGTAAGGAAACTTCATACGTCACAAATATCTTTAAAAGAACGGACCTCAGGATTACATTCTGTACTACACACATGTTAGCCAACCTACTTACACACAAAGACCGAGCACATGACAATTACTCCCTATCAGGTGTATACAAACTAACTTTCCCTGACTGCCACAAAACGTATGTCGGACAAACAGGAAGACAGTTCTCCACCCGCTACAAAGAACACATGACAGCATGGCGCAACCACAGCACTACCTCCAATTTTGCACAACACCTTATAGAAGAAGCCCATTCATTTGGCCCCATAAACAAGATCATGTAAATAATACACTGCCACAAAAAAGGAGCACATCTAAACACAATGGAGAAATTCCATATCCATACTGAATCCTTTAAAAACAATCATTTTAATGACCCTCAGACGATACACCCCAATGCCATCTTTGACACCCTCATAAAGACCGACCGACCGACCATTAAACCCTACAACCCCCTCACCCCGACTATAGACATTCCCAAGCACCTAACAAAAGGACAAGGCCATTTACACGAAACGTAACAGCAGACTTCAACCCTAGTAGCCACAGACTTACTATAACGAACGGAAATTGAGAACACTCAGCATGAGCTCAGAATCACCGACTTACACACAACGTGACTCTATTCAGCGATACACACACACAACGCACGCATAAAGTGAATATGTGACATCATCAAACAAGATGTGCACGAAACGAGCCATAAAAATCCCACCTGCACCGGCATCTACACACCCATCTTTCGGTAATCCGGGGAGACGACCCAGCCAACGCTATGAATCAACACACCACACAACACAACCATCCAACCCTCAAAACTGTAAGTATACCACATAAAATCAGCCATATTATACATGTTCTATATGATAACGGTAATGTGAACACAACCACTAAAAAGATCACCCAACATCTTCCACAGGTAAATACACACTATGAATGACCTATACTAACACGCGCCATATAACCAGCTAACACATACTACACACAAAGCTGGGCTTCTAAGGATCGTCCTATCTGCCATCCTCGAAATTCATCACTATTCTTTGAACATTTCAACTAGAACATGCACGACTCAACGACACCAGAAGAGAAACATCTAAGCATAACACTTCAACATTACCTTAATTTAATTTAATTAATTTGCTTGTACAAGTAGGTTGTTTTTCCACACTACTATTTGCTAATTTACATTCCTTACCCACCTCACTTTAATTCCATCCTATAATAGTTTCACTTCGACACTGAACTGACAAATTCTGGAAACCAAACTTGATGTATTATAATAGTAAATATAATAACAAAGTGATTAGATCAATGAACCCACTATAACTATAGGAACTATATTGTGTATAGTCTTAGATCAATGAAGCTACTAAAACTATAGATACTACATTTATATAAAGTTGCAAACTGTGTATTTGTAAGCTAAGTGTACATGTACATATAATCTCTACAAACATAAAATGATACCATAGATCTAACCATATTAATGTAGACATAACATATAATAGCAGAACCCATGTACCAACACCACCCATCCTACACAATACATGCGAGATCTCATACCCACTTCACCTCTTACATCCCCACTATATACAAGCCACACAAGTCGAGTATAGCTGCTTACTAAGTTTTTTCATTTATCAACCTGAAGATGGCCAATGAAAAGGGCCGAAACAAGTAGTTGTTCTTTATGTAATAAATTATATACATATCTCTACCATCATATAGTTGTGTTAGACAAGTATATACACTCCAATCTAGTTTATTATAAGCACAACGGGGATGATGAACCTTATGATTGGTTTCGTATGTTTTAACATAAATGTCATCACTAAGCCTCTGGATTTTATTATGTCTGTTACGTTTTGATGCCCCTCTGTTGAATGACGATGGCGCTATTCACACGATGGGAAGCTCCAGTGACCAAACTGACGGCGGTATTGTAAGCAAGGGTATGTCCAGGCGACTGCTGCTGTTGCCCATTTTACATGGTTTATGCTTGTTTGTGATCTGATTACATTAGAGAGACAAATATATTTCTTGATACAAGAAAATAATTAAGACAGTAACTTACTCCAGGGAGCAGAATCTTTCTTCAGAAACCTATAGTCACACAAATGGTCAAATTAGCAGGCAGAAACTAAAATATGTTGTGGTCTTCAGGTTTAATTTATACTTCTTATCTAATCTCTCATGCCAGATGTTATACATGAGTAACTGAAAGCCATGTATTGGAACATACAGATATTTATAACCTGTTTGTCTTCATTCTGGAATTGGTCTCATCAGTATCTGTAGGAGAACATCAATTTCACTCTTGCTGCTACCCAGGAGGACATCTTTACTCTCTCTGAGACACACACACGCATATGAAGAGCACTCCTGTATAGAATTAAACGTCTCGGGTTTCATTTACCATCTGGTCAACACACTTTACTGAGACCAGTGCAAAATGTTCTCTATTGGTCAATCATATTAATTTAACCTTTATTCTTCTTCATTAAAGACACAGAGAAATTGAACAGTGAGGTCAGTGGAACATTTACTTGGCAAATATAAAAGCAGTAAGTATAGCAGAATCTTCCTTCAGAAGCCAATAGTCACTTGGACAGTCAACGCGCTCCTATGGGCCTGGCCTGTCTTCAAGGTATCAGAAGACTTTATTACCATGTTCGTAAGAGCACCCCACTGGGTCAGACTGAGCTACATGGAATCAATTCAGCTTTTTACATCCCCCATTAAGATAATATTAATATTATACATTTTGACATATGCATCGAAAATTACTTGACTTTTTAAACCTGACATTCACTTAAGCAACATTTTAAAAATCTCCCAAAAAACACACTGAATATCTGTTACAGTGATGGGTTGGTTGGTGAATATTGTTTAAGGAGAGTAGTAAAATCACATGCAACCCATCAGTACAATCTGTGGGTAAAATGCAACTATATAATGTTTAAAATATATGCCTTTTGTAAACTCTTGTCATTCTCAGAGTCTCTTAATGCTTCATTTTATTCATCAAAACTTGCTGTTCTCTTGTCTTCATCCACCTAATTGCTGCTACCCTCATCAGTGAACAAAATTATCAGGATTTCAGCACAGATACAAAACTGTATCTTGTATGTGCATGGTTTTTGCTTGTTACAGAAGAGATTCTTAAGTCTCCTAATGCCCTCTGGTTTTCGCCTGATGCTCAGTTTCTGCTCTATGCCTGCTTCAATGACTCTCAGGTGGGAGAACTCAAGTACCCATGGTATGGTCGTATACAGGAGCGGCTGCGTTACCCACAGATACGCATGCTGCGGTATCCCAAGGTAATCTCGAATTGCATCTCTGATCAGGTACTCTTCAATTTACTACCACTACAGTGGTCTCCAAACAGTAAATATTACAACTGTGTTATACTGAAAGGTTGGTCCTTCCAGGTTTCTACATCATGTAATATAATGCATTTGTTCTGATGTTTTGGTTGAATGTGCTACCCCCATCCTCAGTGCAGCAGAGTTTGTTTCAGATTGATGTTGAAGTGTGTGGTAGGAGGTAATACATCAAGTGTATGGGAAGATTCTTGAATTTTGGCCAATCACAGCTATGGAAATGGTAGGGGGCAGAGAACTTGCCCAAAATTATCACCCTAAAGATGGAGGCAGCGCATTCCTTCACAATGTCTGAATAAACATGTTACAATCTGTGTTGTAGAAAGCCAGAAGACCGTCACTGGTGTCAAACCTGCTGTGACACCTTCAAAACTTACATCTAGTGATGCTTATCTTTGCTTTCACATATGATGAACTAAAGGGAAGACATCAGAAAAATACAAATATCAGAAATATCTCTTGACTTCTTCTTTAAAGCCACAAAAACATTAACAAAGTTCAGTGTTATGTTCTTGAGAAGCCTGCTGTTTGTCATGTACCCATCATTAATGTAATAACTGTACACTTTTTAAAGGAAAAGTGGTACCTGAAAGTCACTGTTTTTGTAATTAATAACACGTAATATAAGATTTTCTGCTACTGGAAATGGACAACTTGCAAAATTTAACTGAAAATTCTGGCTACTTGAAATTGCAATTGTTTTATGTGATTTAATTAGCCTGCAGGAGCCATATAATCAACTAAACATATCATATATATCATGTTGCTGCAGGTTGGAACAAGGAACCCAGCAGCAACTTTGTGGGTTGTGGATCTGAGCCGCCCCTCACTGCTAAGACAGGCGGAACTGAAACCTTCACTACTTCCGAAACATGACCCACAGGCAGAGTGGTAAGTTCAGCATTGATTTGTGGGGTCTGAAAAGCAATATTGTAATTTTCTCTTCATCTTTTGTGGTGTAAGGAGTTGTGAAAGCATGTTATTAATCCATACATTACCATTCTGTAGGTCATTGAGTAATAAATACACCTTCAAGTGTGGGTAGAGTAAGAAAATTAAGCAGAAAGCTGTTTCAAGATTTAGACAAAACAAAACCATTGTATGTAGTAATAGTAGTCTTAATTTACCATACTACATACAAGAAGTCATAATATTTAAAACTTAAAGAATGTATTAACCCTTTTGTGCCAAATGTTATATAGTTGTAACGCACAGTGTTTTGCTAAAAATGCAGAATGCAATATAATTATATCTTAATTATATCTGCTGTTATGCACTCCCCACTTATATTGTGGTCTTCTGAAGAAAACCGCAGGCATTGAATTATGGCACTGAAGGATACAGGCAGTAGGGTGATCTGAAACGACAATGCATTTCTGGCAGGACACCCCAACATCACATCCCAGATGGCTGCAATCTTTGTACCATATTTACTCTTAGACAGATCTTGCTTTCATGTGACTGACAGGCTTGCATGGCTGGTCAGGGAGCAACTCACTACGTTGTTTGTTGTTGAGGTGAAATTCAATGTTTTTTATGGTACGCTTTTTTAGTATTACCGTTCAGTTTCCTGTGGCCCATGACAAACAGACCTGAAGACATTAGCCATGCCAGCATGCTGAGCTTAGCTTATTCAGATAGACTGTTGGACAACCTAGACCAGGGGTGTCAAACCCACAGTCTGCCAAGACATGACCTGTGGCCCACGCCCACATTTGGAAATCACTTATAAAAGGAAAAATTGTACTATTTCTGTGCTGTGAAGGCATATACAGGGAGTAGAAGTATAGGTGCACTCATTCTTCACCTTGGCACTAGAGGGAGGTGAGTGGTCAACTTCACACCCCAGTTGCTTTACCCTTGGAAAGTACCTGGGTACCTATTGAATAGGAGGCTGGGTGGGCCCCAGAGCTAGTCTGGACGGTTTTTGGAGAAGAAAAAATTTATTGTCTGTACTGGTATTCGAACCCCATATTGTCTAACCTGGAGCTGGTTACTATACCAACTACATATTGTAAAAACTACACAGTAATTTAATACCACTTACCGTGACTCATTTGTGTGCAGCCTGTGAACCAGCCCACATTAAAGGTTGTGGCCCTTCACCAAAAAGGACTGGACACCCCTGACCTTGACATTACATTGTACCATGTCTGTCTTTATCATGTGTGTTAGTTAGCCATGGCAGAACATAGCACAAATCTGGGTTATTGCATCTGGCAATTAGAGACGGTATCCTGGCAAGCAGGAAATCCAGCCACATGCATTTTATGTGAAGGAAATGAAAGAAATTGACTCTCTCCCAAGAAATGAATGCAGAGGATGGTTTATTCAAGAACAAATCTTGAAGGAGTATCATTAACATAAAGAAGACTCTTTCTGAGAACAATTTATGATATGATTTTTCTCTACCCCTTACAGGAGTTCCTGGATTTGTGTAGTTGCCCTCATTCTGGGGTTAGTTTCCACATTGTCATTGCTCCACCCAGTGTTTCATCTCCCCTTCCACACCCATGGTTATGACTGGTCAATCCTGTGGTGTCCTGTGTCCATGTCATCCCTATATACAGAAGTGCATAAATATTCTAAATTCTAGGCACCACCTCAGAATTCTAGGTTCCAGAAGAGTGACATGAAGCAAGCTCCATATTGAGGTTTCACAGATATTAGGTGCCACCATGAAAAAATTATTTGCCAAGATTTTACGTACTCTTGGCCACACACACATACACACACACATACACACACACATGTACACACACACACACACACACAAAACCTAGGTGTTTCCCAAGTTGGCCCACTTCTGTTGGAATATGAGGATGGCAGTTTCTTCCAAACTGTTTGTAGCCTACTACCAGAGGTCTCATAACCTGGAACACTTCAACACACAAGAATAGTCCTATTGAGTTTGCAACAGTACTGTTATCTTGGAATGTTCTTCTTTTAAAAAGGGATTACTACTTCACAGCAGTGACATGGCTTGTTCATCATCAAGTAGCTGTAATATGGATGAACCGTGTACAAAATATATCCACTATCTCACTCTGTCAAGGACCAGTGTGGAACTGTAACCATGTGAGTACTATGATATTCTTTTCAGTATTTTATTGGTTAGTTATCTGTTTTGTCATTATAATTATTATTCATACCTTTCAACTCACAAGTTATCTACAACATAATTTTCATAAACCTAAGACAAAGCTGCTTATATACCTTTACAAAGAATAGTTACGTAAGATTAGATTGCTATCAGACATGAGGACATGATGTATGGTAGACAAGCACCAGTGTGAAGTAACACTGGTACTTGGCTAGTCTGCAGCATGGTATCGCTTGTAAGCCAAATATACACCTCAACTGAAAGGCTCGGTAATTTTGCATTTCCAGTCCAACACATTGTTACAGAAAAAGTGGACAACCATAACAATAACAGCAACAGTAGTATGTTTAATTAATCTTTAAATATGTAATTAGTTAGGAAATGTGCATGGTGTAACTATTGTAAATTCAGTTTGAGGTTTATTTGTAGTCTAGCAACAGCACTTCAGTAAAGTTTGATTGTTAACTATTACCTGAACTGAATAAAAATTGAAATGACTTTATAAGTTTTCATAAAATTCTCCAAAATCATGTTTAATGCATATCGGCTCATTGTTTCTCAAGCTGTTAATGTGAAGAAACAGAAGAAACAATAGACACAGGGAACAATAATAATAGGCATGCCACACTGGTGGAAACTTGCTTAAAAACAAACATTATAAGAGGAAGCCTGCCAGGCAAGCACATTGTAATTATTTTACATTCCACCCATAGATACCTGTCTTGAATGTTGTCACTTCTCACACAGCCTGCTGTATTACATGTGTATAATATTCCATGTAGTAAAAGTTGTGGTGGGAAGACTGTTATACATGCAGTAAAATCATAGTTGACATATTTCTGAGAGGCAAAGTAGCAATCAAGGATAACCTTACACTAGGCAAGAAAAGGTTTGAAAGGCTGTTATTGGATCTGTACAAACTTAATGAATGATTCCTTTTCTTGGATCAATTATCTGTATTGCCTGTGATGTAACATGTCTGGAACACTGGAATTTAGTACTCTGGAAGAGGAAGGTGATATTTCTTGTCCCAGGAATCTCACTAAACAGAACTGCTGGATTGTTGCAACTGAATGGCCTGACAGGGTGCAGGCAGTTGGTCACTAGCATCCCACCACAGAACCTTGGATTCATTTCCAGGGCAGTCAGTGTGCGATATGGTGTAGACAAAGTGGCAATGGGACAGGTTTCTTTTGTGTATTTAAACTTTCCCTTGTCACTCTCACTTCCATACTTACCATTCTTTCATCTACCACTATCATTATATAATTTTAACGATTGTTAGCATCATGAAATAAGACACTTCTGTCTTTCTGTCTGTCTGTCCCCCCCCCCTCTCTCTCTCTCTTGTTAAAATCAGTACCAGGACTGTTAACAGGTTACTGTCATCCTTTAAAGGACTTGTATTCAAGTTAAGATTAGTTGATGCTGCCACGATAGCTGTGTCAAATTTCCAATTACATGTCCTTACATATCTCATGCTGTTTTATGTTCCTTGCAGAACTTGAATACCATCACTTCAGCACTCACTTTTTGAACCCAAAGTGACTGTCAGCAGGTCCTTGTCAGTAAAGTAATACAGTGTATTCATGGTATACAGCTGTTAGTCAGCTAAATTTTAGTGGTGCCACTACACCACAGTTGATTTAAATGCCAGTATGATTTGGTTTCCACCCATTTGTATTCTAATTCTTGTTCTTAATTTTAGACAATAACATTTTTAGCAGAACCCAATGGATGGGTGGAACTATATGATGCACCACTATTCAGTTCTGATGGCAACTACTATTTGGCACGCCTGCCAGTTTTGGAGGGAGAACATGGCTACTATAAGCATGTGTGTCACATAGATGTTGCTAGCAAAAGAAACACACCTCTTACTCAGGGCAGGTTTGAAGTTACTCAGATCCTGGCTTGGGATGAGGAGAACCATTTTATGTAAGTAGATGTTGACACTTGTAAAATGACTTTTATTCATTACAAATAAATTATGTGCAAAGGATGTTAATACAGAAGAAAACGTGACACACAAGTATTAGTTTGCTAAAGCCCTAAGACGGGAAAATATAATTATGTATAATTAACATACACAGAATCTGTGCTAAGTAATACAGTACATATTAGGATATCATCTGAGAAATATTATTAGACCAATCTGAGGTTAAGTGATAAATTATATATATTTATATATAATTAAATGATAAAACAACCATAGTAGATGTGTACAACTGGAAATATCTGTAAAAGAAAACTACACTTCGTGAGTTCTACTCTGAACTCCATATTTAGGTAGTACAGAAATGTTGAATTTCAAATGCAAGTCACTCGGATTAGTTCTGAGTTTGGTCTAACATGTACTTCTGCAACAGCATAACACATTCTTATTTGTCAGAATATATAATTGAAATGTATAATATCCTTCCTTACTGATAGACAACTTTTAGGACATTTGTGGAAGCGTGACCATAGAATTCTGTAAAATTTTGGTATGCTGCACATTGTCAATTACATGTTTCATAAAATTTTTGGACCCTTGACAGGTAAAGCTTATCTCTAAATGGTGTTAATCTTACTAACTCAGGAGAATGTTTGCAGATATTTTGTGGCAGCACCTGAACACAAACCAGGGGAAAGACATCTTTATCGAACAGGTGACCTTAACATCAGCTCCCCAGACAACCGAGAGATGGATTGCCTTACATGTCCACCGCCAGAGCCATCTCAAAGTCCACCGCAACATGGGCTGGGTTCATCTTCTAATACAGTCATAAGTGGTGACATCAGGTGAGATAACACAACCATTTGTTTCTGATAACTGTGACTTGAGTCAAAATTGTGAGGAAAGTATCAAAATGTTTGATTAAAATTAAGCCTAAAATTTCCTGCCCCTGCTTCATTGAATAAAACCTTCTTCTTTTATACTGTTCCACATTTCTAAAAAGCCTTCGAATTGGAACATTTTGCCAACAGATTAGACCTTGAGGGTATCAAATGTCCCACAGCATTAATAACTTTAGTGTCTGATGATAATAAAATTAACTCTTGAATGAAACTGGGATGTAATCCTTCAACACCAGCCTTGATATATTTTTCAGTCTTTCATCGCTCAAATGTTGCTGGCCTGTGTGCCCTGTACTGCCTGAGAGTGTTTTTGGGTAGTTGAAATTTAAAACTCCTTTTTCTTTGGCAGGAGTTAGAATTTCAGTACAAGTGTCAATGAAGAGTTAAATTCCAGCTTCTGCCCCAGACGGAGGCATTTTAAATTTAGATTACCCTAAAATGCACTCATGCAGTATGGTTTGCAGAGTCCAGCAACATCTGAGGATTTAAAAATTGTGTGGTGGACAGAGACCGGGATTGAAGGGTTACATAAACCAAGGAACCTCATTGACTAGTTATTCCAGTTTCTGATTTTGTCTCAGTCATTAACAATTTGTTTGATACTCTCCTTTCATTTTTGAATATGAAATAATGAAATAAGAATTAAGGTACCATATGGCATGACTATTCCCTTTTGTAGGAAAGTATTATAAAAAACTAAGGTAATTTTGATGTGCTGGGGCATTAGCAGGTTATGATTATGAAACGTCTTTGTGTGCTTTCAGTACACTGAGTTATTGCTGCAATGTGATCCACCATGAATTCTGTTTTATGTAACAGAATTTTTGACCCTGTTATAATGACATTTATTCATTAGCATCAAACATGCATTCACTTATCATATCATGATAGCAATGGGTGAAGTAAGGTTCGTATATTAATGTGTCACATGATTAGTCTCCATCTAATACATCACATCACAAATACCCCCATGCACCATGGTTGTAATTCCCAGGCCAGTGGAGGGTGATGTAAGCCAATGGCACTCATTCAGTCATTCATTCTTTCTTTATTCACATTCAGTTAATCCACAAAAGGTTACATATGAGAACATGGGATATAGAACTGGTCAAAAATTATAAATATACCAATAGCTGTTGTCATAGACATTAAAAAAAGAAAAAAATCAGCCAAAGAAGAAGCACAACAGTAAAAGAAGATACAAATAATATAATAATACTAATACAGTATAATAAAATTATGTATGTGTTTATAAGATTGTACAAACTGCAAAAAGCTGGAAGACACCTATTGTGAATATAATAAAATGAACAGAATTAGATATTATATGCATCTAAACAAAGAATTAATGCATACAATTCTAAGTCATATTATAAGATGGTAATAACAAATTTGGTAAGAACAGACATGATATGCATTTAAATATATTGAAAGGTTTCAAGTAAAGTAATTATAAAAGGAAATATTTTATGTAACCAACCGAGATCACAGATACTATTGTAATTAAAATAAAAATAATTTGAATAAATAAAATTCCTTAGAACTAATTTAAACTGTTCAATAACATGACATATCTTTTATATGAAAAGGAAGACTATTGAAAATCTTAATGCCCATATGGCAGGTACGTCTCTGATACAGTGACAATTTAATTGTAGTCTGATGAAGATTAGAACTTTAATCTAGTGTCCTTACCATTATTATCTGAATTAACCTCGTATTAATCCATATTCTTAACATTAATTTATTCATTCATTCATTTCTTCGGCATGTGCAGCATGTGACAATTACTTGCCGGTCTCAGGAGCTTCTTCCATTCCTCTCTCTAATGTACTTTTTCCTGCCACTCTTCTCCATTCATCCATCCTCTCTCACCTCATCTTGCCATCTGTTTCTTGGTCTACCTCTAATCTTGTTATTTCCAAATTCATATATAATATCTTTTGGGAAATCCATTTTCTTCCATTCCCTATACATGCCCAAACTAGCGTAATTTATTTAACCTTATTGTCTCTATTATAGTAGGTTTTTCAACTTACTTACTTACTTACTCCACGGTGCAGAGTCCTTCTTGAGAAGCTAACTGGTTTGCAGCTAGTCAAGAAATTCCCCGCATTTCATGGAACCCGAAGGTTCATTACCGTACTCACAAGCGTCCGCCACCTATCCCTATCCCGGG
>Ga0123354_10010448_pt1 | contig 14301 bp, 11 predicted proteins | sample TergutLab28metaG_2_FD_97872 | JGI IMG/M metagenome (GOLD analysis project Ga0123354, IMG submission 97872) | Labiotermes labralis P4 segment gut microbial communities from Petit-Saut dam, French Guiana - Lab288 P4 | ecosystem: Host-associated > Arthropoda: Insects > Digestive system > Gut ... | reverse complement strand
TCCAGCTCATTTAGCTTACTCAGGTTAAATCTGTGCCTGTCTAAACTCTGTGTCACCTGCTTGCCCACTGCTAATCTTTCCCTAACCTTTGCAATGACCAGGTAATGATCTGTATCACACTCACTTTAGGGCAAATACACATCTGAATGTTTTAAGCAAGGACAAGGTAATACTCATTTATGTGCTCCATGTCTGTGCTTGACAGAATATTCTACATGTATATAGTAAACCAACAAATGCACATTTATAAATTAAAATACACGTTATTATGAGACTGAACATATTTATATAGTGCATTGGTTGGTTTATCATGTAAGTATAAAAGGAAATACTCACTTGCAGTGTTTCCTTGCTATCCAGATTTTCTTCTGAAAACACCCAGAAGTCTTCCTCTCCATCTTGATATGGTAACTTCTCAACTTTAAACCCAGCAGCTATCAGGAAGTCTTGTGCACCCTCCATGTGCGCGACTCTGTCTTGATATACTCTATTGGTCATGCGAATCTTCTGGAACTTCTCTTCTGATGGGTACTGGATTATATTCTCCAAGTACTTGCATAGTGTGTCTACACACTGTCCAACCTGCAGTAAAGGTATATAACATACCCAGAGATCTAAAATGAGAACATTCTCCTTCACAACCTGCACAAACAACCAGTGAACTCTGCAAGAATGCACAGAACATGAACTGTATAATATGACTGGGCAGCCGGCTGAGACTCCATTCCTCGATAATAGAGTCTCAGAGAGACACAATGTGCCTGTCCCTAAACCACAGAATGACAATGAAACAACATAACCAACACAGCACTTTTTTTGATGAGATGTTCGTGTTACAACACCAACTGTTTTGCCTTAACAACCATCTTCAGGGATAACACCAATATCACAGAAGATCCTCAAGACCATTGTAGTTAAGACAAATACAATAACTATATAAAAATAGAAAAAACATAAAACAAATTGACATGATTATAGATAAAATACGTTTAAATAATGTTTTGAAATATAAAATATAATATACATTTTCATCTGTTTAATTAACTGAAAGTATTAATCTTCTTACAAAGCATATCATGCAGTAGCATCTGTGAATATACAGGGTGTCCTGGGGGGAATGTGCAAGACTTCTGGAGAATGATCCTTAAGTTAAAGTACACCAATATAACCCAAAACACCTATATCCAAAGTTGAACGGTTACGGAGATAATGGCGAGAGAAGTTTGAAAGTATGACAGCTGTTACACACTGATTACCAAATACATATTAAAATGGGATGGAATATGTGGTTTCTGTAATGTTAATATCTGTACTTAACATCTAATTAACATCTGAGTGACATAAAGCCATTCAATTAAACTACATAAACACTCACACTAATGTCGTAATTGTCCTTAGGGTTCCAAGCACTTTACATGGCACATGAATATCCAGCAGTATTGAAGTACTCATTTACCATTACTGACTGAAGATTTTGGTATAAGCCTACTACTTGCCTGTACTAAAATACATTATCTGCTTTACAGTAATTGTTCAAAGTGTCCTCCTCCAGTTGCTATGCAGTTTCCAGCATGCATCAATACAGACCGAGCAGCAGACACAGTGTTGTCAGGATGGTTGCGTATGTGTTCTGCTGCTGCAAAAATACGATGGCACAGTGCTGCTCTTGAATCGACCTTAGTTTCATATACTAATGTCTTCATGTGGCCCCAGAGATAATAATAAAGGAGTGTAAGATCTGGCGACCATGGTGGCCATGCAACAGGTCCACCACGACCTATCCAGAGGTTAGGGAAAGATTCATGTAAGTACTCTCTCACATGCTGAGAGTAATGTGGGGGAGCCCCATCATGTTGGCAGTACATTTGGCTCCTTATCATTAACGGGATGTCTTCCAACAAACCTGGTAACCTCAGGAAGACTTCACACGTGTTTCCCGTTAAATTGTTGTCAAAGACAAAATGTCCGATCAACCTGTTACCAAGCAAACCACATCATACATTCACTGAAAATCTCCTTTGGAACTTGGTTACACTTGATTCTTGTGGATTATCATGGGACCATGTATGCAAATTTCGTGAATTATTTATACCATCTTGCGTAAAAGACGCCTTACTGTGAATAAAAATGATGCTTAACAGTTCAGGATGTGCTGTTATCCAGTGGCACAAATCCATACATTGAGCAGGGTCCCCTGGTTCCATGTGTTGTACCCTGTGATCATGATAAGGGTGTAAATACTCATGTAGATTTCGCCACACCTGCATCTGTGACAAGCCGATGTGAGAAGCAATTCTACGTGGACTTCTCTGAACCATCTCAAGAATGATCTCTCGTTTGTTAATCAATGGTACCACCTCCCTTTCAGGCTGCACAGCAACACTTGGAAGACAACCAGTCTCACACATTATCCGGTGAATGTGAGAAAATACACCCCTAGACGGAATCCTTCAGTCAGGAAAACGCCTTTGGTATTCGTCAACGGCAGCATGTGCATTGCCATCACAAAATCCATACAAAAAATGCATGTCACAATATTCCACGTGGGAAAACATAAAAGGCATTTTTACAGCTCCTCACAATTAACTGTAACGGTGACAAATGTTGATACTGAACTCACAGCATGAATGCACTTGACCCGGCTGTAGACTGAAGGATGAACAGGCGCAGTGTATGTAACCGTTCAACTTCCGATATAGGTGTTTTTGGTTATATCAGTGTACTTTAACTTCAGGAACATTCTCCTGAAGTCTGGCACATTCTCCTGTATATAGGTGTGTGTGTGTGTGTGCGCGCGCATGCGTGCGCGCACACATATATACATACATACACACACACATACATGCATACACAATGTTTATAATGGGTTCAGGCAACTCCTGCATAAGGTGTTCAGTACTGTGAATGTGAGTGTCCTGAACTTTGTAACAAGAAGTTTTGTTGTTAATATGTTATAGCAAGGTGGAAGCTTTCCTCCATGATGTCTATCTCCACCCTGTATAGGTCACTGACACAGTGTTGTGTTGTGCAGGTGTGAGGTGCAGTTTCATCTCTGTTGCTTCCCTTATGAGCCAGTCAATACGCCTGGACTTTCTTGCCAAAAATCCATTGTTGTTAAGCGCCACCCAATGACCAAAGTCAAGTAAAAGACGAAGTACATTCAGAGCAAAGACATGGCTACTACCGTGTCGCTGCTCCAACTGTATGTCATCCTACTTGTAACTCTACACGGCTGACCAACACTATTCATTCCTCTACAAATAAAGCCAGCATATTTTTAACAACACAAAAATAGATATTTGTGAACAAACTTTTTACCATGTGCACTGCACATGCATGTTTAACACATATCACTTTTAACCTCAACTTACCACTTAAATAGTGCTATGGCAAACATCCATAACAATAACAGCACAATTGCAGTCAAATGTTGCACATACACAAATTTCAAATATCAAACACTGCCCAACATAAATCAGATAATTAACACCTTAGCATTTTCACTGTTGTATAATTTTACATTCTATCAGCATGATTTTATCTATTTATTCATATATTTCATTCAAGCTTCTGCCCATGATTTTATAACTCTTCAAAATAGTTCTTTAATATCATACATCCCATGCTTATTGATTGACTTAAACTGTTCATTCATGACACCAAAAAATGCACGTTTGATATATTTCAATAGTCTTATATCACTGCACATGTTTCAGGATCATTTACACCATCCTCAGTTAGCTCCATATCAAGATTTAAAACTTACTAAAATACAACAATTTAAAAAGTAATTCATATTATATTACGGTGATCTTGCAGCCAATGTCAACAATGCAAGTTTCATGAACTCTTATTAGAAGAATATATTTAAAAAGTATATCACAACAAAAAACAGTAGTACTTATTATTGTGTATTAATGACATGGTTGTGTGAACGGTATGTCATGTTCAAGTCCTGATATGGACTGGTGATTCAGGTTCAAACCCTGAAAGGGTTCATGAACACACACATTCCTTTAACCGTAAATGACCTAACAGGGAACACAGCAGGAAGTGTGAGGGCTGTTAAGGCATTCAAAAGCTGGAACCTGGACAGAACATCCATCAACTGTCAAGTTGTTGGAGTTTTACAGCTTGGTCTTTGCTGAGTGAAATCCGAGACTTTGATCACCTTGAGGACATAATTCACTCAGTACGAGTGCCTGTGAGCGACACCCAAAAATGTTCATTTAACTTAAGTTTGGGGTTGAATTAGCCAGCCAATGAGATGACAAAAAGTTAAATTCGTCCTATGGGGTTTTAAGAATTTGAATTTCGACCAATAGGATCACTTCGGTACACAGGTGGGTATTTGGCTTGGACAGTACAGAAGATGCAAGCGAGGGACACTGTTTTAGACCGCAGGAGGCCACGCATGCAAATTTGGGCACTCCGTTAAAACTTATAAAATTTCAGCAGTAATTAATAGTAAGGCGTATTATACAAATAGATTATTGTAAGTCCATGTGATTACTCAAAGTGCCGTGGATACACTGATACTGTGTTATAATAATCCAACTTGTAATCTGAAAGTTAACTGACACAAATAAACAAACAAAAACCCAGAACTAAGTGTTGTGTTCGTAAGTCAGCCAGTCGTAGCAGATGGTGGGCCTTGCAGGGACCTCTTATGTAGATTACCCTGAGATAAGGCCTTCAGGCTAACTGAGAAGAAACAGGAAGCTACAATCCCACACCACACACGAAAAGTATAGTAGCAGTTGACAAGCTGTATGTTGCTATGTTGTAGTTATTTCTCTTTGTATACAAACATGTAATTTATCTTTAGTCCCTTATGGATCTTGTTCCTGTGTAATGTGTATTGGATTGTGTGTACAGAATGGTCTAAGTGACACTGAAACATGTAGGAGCATTATAAGACGGTATTTGTATATATCAAAGGTGCATGTGTCAGTGTCATAAATGAAAAATTGAATATTTCTGTAACGTTGAAACTACTGGTTAGTATTTAAATTTTAGCATATGTTTTATGAAAAACATATTATTTGAACAGGAAAACATACAAATATGAAATAAACCTCACTTTGTGGAAAATAAAACAGAGATTATGCACCACATCTTAAAAATTCAATAAATTTCCTTGATGCCTAATACATAAAAGGAATTTCTACTGGTGGTTTCTACACGCATCTGAATATGCCAACATTGGCTGTTCAAAGGTTAAGAACTGAAAATGTTGAGCTATATGGTGTAATACAGAGATTTAGGGATTTCCTGATGCAGCGTAGGTTGGTTTATCAAATGTCTGTGTGGTAAATACATAAAAATATGCAACACTACAAGAGAAATATACCTTATCTCTGTTCTTGTTACATGTGTGGATGATGAGACAAGCCGTGAGTCCACGCTCCTCTTCCAGCTGCTCATAAAGGAACTCCTTTACCTTCTTATCCCATTCTTCTTTGGTTAGTACATCTGGACCTGGCAACCAAAATATTAAACCATTATACACTAATTATCAAAAGGTTTCCTACCTAAATAATTTCTTTCATGTAATACACACTACACTACACAACTAACTTCTAAATACAGCACAATTCCTACTGAAGGTTTTTAGTTTTAGTACTTTCATCATTTTGAAACACATTCTTTTTTTTCAAATGTCAACTCTCTCAATCTTGGTTTTCTTCCACTCATGGCCTTTGATTGTTTATTCTTCAATGCTGTTAACCCACAACATACTGCAGGCACTAGCAGTCCCAAATGGCCACCTGTGGTTCACTTGTGCCATCAGGTAACAACATGACCAAATTAATAGCACAATAATAAATAATAGTATAATAATAAATAAGTAATAGTTTCTAACAAAACAGCAACTGGGAAAACAAAAAAGTAGTTTGTTTTGTTTCTGGTGGTATACCAAGTAGGATGATGTAGCAACATGCATGCACAACACACACACACACCACATCATGAAATTCTTCACAAATTCATTCCATTCTTCCAGGCATATGTCTAGACTGTATGCTGATCAAGCAACAGTACTTCCTTCCACCACCTTCCAGTATTTTGTTATCCAATCATCCTGCCAGTGACACTATACAGACACAGCTACTAACTCCATGGCACATACTCCCACTTCAGAAGCTAACAGATGCTCAACTATTCAAGAAATCCCACATATTCTAGAACACAAAGGCTCATCACTATCTTCACATGAGCTCTCCAGTAAGCCAGATGAATCGAGTTCCACCTCTCCAACCTATTTTTTAAATATCCATCTTAATATTATCCCTCCAACCATGCCTAGATCTTGCAAGTGGTCTCTTTCCCTCAGGTTCTCCCACCCAAACTTTCTTCTAACCCATGAGTGCCACATGGCCAGCCCATCTTAACCTCATTGAATTCTAATAAGATTTAACAAGGAGTACAAACCATTAAGTCCCTGGAACAGCACAGTTAGCACGGTGACTCGCTACAGACTGGGCGGTCTTGGGTTGGAACCCCCATGTGAGGCAAAATTTACAGTACCCATCGAGACAGGCCCCGAGGCCCTCCCAACCTCCTGTACAATGGGTAGCTATTCTATTTACCAGGGGTAAAGCAGCCAGGGCATGGCACTAACCACCAACCCTCTTCCAGCACCATTCTTAGCACCTTCTTCTCAATTATCCTCACCTCAGTTATTAAGAGCATCATTCAACAAACCAAAATGACAATGAGGACGACAATGATGACAGCAACAGCATCAACAACAACAACAACAACAACAACAAGAAGCACCTCACCCCCTGGATCAGAATCCACTTCATGCATGAGTCATTCAATTTTGCATCGGTCTATACACAGTACCAAACAATTCGAACTCTTCACTGTATTACCTGTTTGAGAATTTTTCCCAATTTCCCAGAGTTGTTCAACCCAGGGATCTATCAATACTTTAAAGTATTACCCCAAAATGGAGACTGAAAGAGTGAGTATCATAATCGGCTGTTATTCAAAGTGTTCACAACCAATCACACATTACACAGGAATCAACCCATGACATCACAGAAGCTACCTGAAGACTCGCACGTGCGTGCGTGTGTGTGTGTGTGTGTGTGTGTGTCTGTATCTCTCAACACAGCGCTAGTGGCCAAGGCATCTATTTTCCAGATACCTGAATCTTGTTACACAGGCTCTTGTGGGACTGCAATGATAGGGTCTGCTGCACATCACCCAAAAATAACAATACAAAGCCTAGAACAATGTGGACACACATTCATGTACCAAATGGATTTCATACACATGAACCCAAAGCTCATATGTTAGCGATTATTGAAATTTACACACCATTTAAATATGCCATAAATGTATCATTCTGAAGCACATTAGTCTTTGCTATCACTATAATTATGACCAGCATGAATCAACAAACAGATTCTATTTTTATATGCACTGATATAATACTGTACTGTCTTACAAACAGACACAGTATCTGTGTCACAGTTCTCCATTCAAGAAGCAAGTGCATGTGGTTACAACGTGACCATATGATACCAGCTGCAGTGGGCACAGCAGAACTGTACATGGATGCCATGTCGCAAAAAGCAACAATTTGATCCCTGCCACTCCAAGTTCACCATAACAGCCTCTTGCTCAATACATGAAGCAGCAGTGACTGGCTACACACAAGTGTTGCAGTCATCACTTGATTTTGTAAATTGCATGGGTGGACACTGCCATAACTGTCAAATCCTACTAACAATGAGATGGTAGGCATTCTCTTCTCCAGTCATTTATCTTTTTCTCCTACTCTATTCAGTAATTGGATCCTCTGAGAATACTGATATCATGACAGTTTAGTTTCCGCCTGGTCTCTGACTACGTCTGACCAACAATGAATATTACAGTTCACTTTCTCACCGTATTCTTCACATTCAACAGGCTGTTGCAAATTTCAGTATGCTAAATTAGTTTTCATTCTGATTAATGCCCCTGTGCTAAGACAAGTTTAAGATTAGCGAACATCACTTAATCACTGTGCCATCAGAAATCTCAAATATTACAAACTTCCTTCCATCATTAAATGTTAAAAATATTCCTAAAAATTACATATGACTATAAAATTGAAAAAGAACAGTAAATAATTCATCCCACTTAACAAAAGTTAAAATAATTATTCCATGAAGAATCCCAAAATCCTCCATTCCATTTTTCACCCCTGCTTGCCCTGGCTTGTACAGCTATTGACATAACTGGCATCCAAAAGGAACAAATGACCTTCCCTCCTTAACCCTTCAGCACTGAACAACAGGTTTACCTGATATGCAACGTGATGCTGGATATGCTAAACAACATGTTAACTTGTCACGAAGAATGTGCCAATCATGTGGTACGTAAACACGAGGTTGGTCTGCTGTATCCACCAGAGTTACAACTAAGTCCTTTTAGTGAGAATGTGTCCCTGTTACTTCCCTGTACATCCATGGGCCAAAGAAATACACTGGGTGACACAAAACATGTAACACAGTTTTGCTGCTGGCTCTGCTGATATGTGTAGGTTCTTGATATGGGTTTCTTATTGCTTCCTCTATGGTCCAATGTCATGATAATACGAAAGAACGCTTTTGAAATGACTTCCATGAATGTTCATGTAAGTTTGCACTTATCAAACCAAAGTACAATAAAAAAATTAATGAACGCAACAACTGATATTCATAGCTACAGGACAGTTAAAGGAGTACCATGGAATGGTCCTGGGTAACTCTGAGAGGTGTCCTTGGGGAGTGAAATGTGAAACACAGCCCTCAGCCCCATAAAATTTCCTGGGTCCACCAAACAATCACAGTAAGCTTCAACTGGATACATTACACTGGTACACATAATTTTTGTCACATAAAACTCATTTGGTTTCTTATGTGATTTCCATACTGAAGTCAAATGTGTTACTAGAATTGCTCTTTCAACCACAGTTTCTGTGACAGAATATTTTAAAATGCGATTTTAGGTAACTTAGTTTTTTTTGTCTTGACACTGGTATGTTTTAAATATAGCTGAGGCACTTTACTATATTTTAAACATAGTGTGGCTATCAAAACTTAATCACAACAGACAGCAGGCATGTCAGTCCAATCACTGGCAGCCAGATTGAGAAAGCCCAGACATATACTGACATGTTGGGACATGAAACTAATAGTAAGTTCTGCTTGAGGAACACTGCACTGCTAGTGGTGTGCTGGACTACAATGTGGTAAGTTGCAAGAGTTGTGCATACTTTTTAGTGAAGTGTTTTGTATATAAGGATTGTGTTTATTATATTGTCATCATGCCAAGGAAGTGTTTAAATCTTCCTGACACCTTCCGTTACGTGTGTGGTGAACTGACCTTCAAATCTCAGATGGAAATTTAACCCCAATCATTAAGAAGCGTTATGAGCTTTATTTTGGATGTAAAGTGGGTGACCAAGATAAAAGTTGGGCTCCTCATATATGTTGTGTAAAGTGTGTGAGGCTTCTCACAGGATGGGTAAATGGCTTGCACCAAATGCTGTTCACTATTCCCATGCTTTGGAGGGAACCAAAAGACCGCTCATCCAATTGATACTTTAGTTTAAAAGACATAACAGGGATTGCCTCCAAATCTAAACACACACTGAAACATCCAAACTGGCCATCCGCAATGTGGCCTGTACCACACAGTGAAGAGGTGCATGTTCCAAAGCCTCTGGAAAAGCTGACTTTCAGTGATGACAACTCTGATTCTGATGAAGAAAAGGGGACAATGCTGATTGCAATCCAACATTTGAAGCAAGTTGTTCATCTGGTAAACACATGGAGATCTTAAAAATCTTGACCGTGATAAGAATTTGTCTAAAAAACAGGCTGAACTCTTATGTTCCAGACTAAAAGGGTGAAATCTTCTGTACCAAGATACTGAAATATATTTCTTTCACAATAGCCAAAATGAATTCAAGAAAATGACCTGTTATTTTGAAAAGATGTTTGCTGTGTGATAGAGGCTCTTAGACACCAACATTATGCCATTAATAAACCCTGAGAGGTTTATTTACCACCACTGCCATCAAGGCAATGGATCAAAATGATGCTGGATTTGTGTATCTAAAAAATAAGTTTCCTTGCCTGACAAAAAAAACTAATTACAAATTCAAATTCAGTGCAAAAAAAATGCTTTCGGGTTTACCCACTTGAGTTTATGTGACAAAAAAATACAAATGACTTTGTTACCCTGTGTTGTAAGTTAGGGATCTCTAAATTCATTCCATTAACAAGCATTACACAATATTAGTAATGTTTAATAATTCAGATTAGCCTGAATGATTCATAAAGTTTCTATCATAGCAATTCAGTGCTATTACTTGTTCTTTGATATTTAACCATTTTTATTATTGTTACCTACATTTCTTTTTCTGTTGTTACAGATATATCTAACTACTGGCTATTATATGTAGGTTTCTAAACATACACACACTGCTTTCATGGATTCAAATTTTTATATTATCTCCAAGCTGCCTTCTTAGAACTGATATGATTCTGACACACAAGATACACAGTTACACCCAACCTGCTAGTATACATTTTATATACATGTTTATAGCTGTAAACTTTTATATATTTTTATAATTGCACAGAGAATTAAAATAATGCAAAGATCAAGGTCTCAAACTAACAAAATTGCAGCTGCAGAATAACATTTTTTATCTTCTTATGTGTAGGCTACAACCCAAAGGTGGTTATCTGATTGGCCGAAATATGTAGTTATTTACACCTGTAAAGAATATACGTTGTGTTTGATGGATTATAAGATGGTTATCTCAGTATCTGAAACACATAGGAATGAACCACCTTCATATACTGTAAGTCTGTCACATATCAATTGCAGCTACTTGTACTTTAAAGATAAAAAAACTAACCAATCATTGGACACCTGAAGAACACCCCAGTTACAGCCAAGGAGGGTGACAAGAGTTCCTCCTGCTGTCCTGGCTGAACATCTGGATGTGTAGACTCCCTTGTCGCTAAAGCTGCTGCTTTCTTCTCTGCTTCAAGTTCCCTTCGCACCTGAGCCTGAATAGTGGCAAGAGAACTGTAAAAGAAAAATGTGTAAGAGAAGAAAATGCAAACATTCTGATATCAAGAATGTTAAAAAAATTACAGATTATGTGGAATATACTGCCCCATACTTACGTATTAAACCCCACATGGTCTTTCCTTTGCCCTCCTAGACGTGCAAGAGCAGCTGCAGCTGCCTGTCTAGATTCTGTAGATGGTTCTGATCGTGGAACAGGGGTAGATGAACTACCTGAACTCGTAATTTTCTGAGGAACAGTTTCTTCGGTCAGTTTGTGTCCTGGGCCTGCTAACTTGAACTTTGCATCCGCCGTCTTTTTCTTGAAAAACTTCTTTATCTTATCAGCCATATTAATGGTAAACTTTCTTCAACAGATTACTTAAACTCTAGGGGAATGTACCTTGGGATGGTTCAACGAAGACAAACTCCTTTTCACATCTTAAGTACTCTTTTATGTTAATGCAAGTCACAAATTCATGTGAGAATTGGTTTATAATATTGTTTGTAAATATTTCTACGGTTACAACCCGAACTCATGAACGCACAGGATATCCTTCTACCATCTGTAACCCAACACATACAAAATTAAAAACATACTCGCACATTACATTAATATGCATCCATTCAACAAAGTAATTACAAATTCCTCGAAGACTAACCAGTTTGCAATACACAACAAACTCCTACGCAAGGCAACAACGAATGAATTGCGATACGTGGTTAATTCGACTGCACAAAACACTAAATTTGATAATTCACAAATTTGATACCATGTTCAATGAATAAACGACGAACAGACAGATCCATTCTCTGATGTAGGTGTCATTACAAAAGCACAGGAATACCTCGTCAGGGACATTACAAATTGCATTTACCAGAACTTATAAATCACACACGATCACTTTCAACCGACCACAGCCACTACGAGCCCCTACATCACGGGTGTCATGTGACATGGCATCATAGTGAGATGATCAGTGTTATAGATTAATACTCTTGGCATGGCCAACCATGTATCAGTAGCATTGCCATTGCTGCCATAATTGAAAACAAAAACATCTCTTACGAAGAAAACAAAAACGCACAGAAAGACCTTAGCACGTAATGTTTTGGCTATTTTACGGTACATAAATAAAGGGTGAAATACCGTCCAACACAACTGTGTAGTTTCACGTAAACATGTTTAGGCCTATTCGGGCCATCATCAGGATATATAAAGCGAAGGTACAAGAGCACACACAAGCCTTCTTGTGAGATCTCCCAGTGACATTTATTTATTACAATTCTATTTCAGTCTTTATCGTTTTGTAAGATGTCTTCATTATAGCTGTTCCTATATTTCGAATCATTTTGCAATTATAAAAGCCAAAAATATTTTAATACATTGGGGTCCGTTGAATGGAATTTCGGCTCGTTGGCATACGGGAGCACAACGAGCGGAGCTGCCACTTAGTTTTATGACAATACGATAACATCGAATGTCTTGCGAACATTGCTTTCACTTGCTGAAGTAATTAAGGAGTAATTTTCTTCTCTGTAAAAGGTCCCTAGGTTATCAAATAAGTGCTGTCATTTTTCAACATATTTATATTTTCTTTTAAACGGCACTTATCATCGTTCCATTAAAAACACAGACCTAAGGACTCTGATAAGAGTGCGAAGTCCCCCAGTATCATGCCGTTTTGCCGCCTCTGAATCCATATTTTCCTTCTCTTCCTTTTTAAATAAACAAATATTGCAAAACACAAAATTTATTGGTAATTCTCAATAACAGGTGGAATAGATTAGTTGGAATAGTAATGACGCTATTCACTCGAGATTCGACAGTCGATTCCAGGCAGAAGTAATTTTTTTTACAACATCCAGTCTGGCTCTGGTACCCACCTAGCCTTCTCTTCCATGGGTACTGGAGCCTGAGAATAAAGCTGTCAGGGTGTGAGATGAGCCACTCACCTCCATCAATTACCAAGGTTATGAATGAGCAGCACTCTCCTTCTCCTCCTTCTATATGCCTTCATGAGACGCACAGGGACTTCACACATGCTTATCTAGTTATCAATAACACACATAGCTCTGTGAGGTGAAATGGAGGACTAAATAGGGGAAAGAGTGATGACATGTGGGTGTTCCCACATCACCCCCTTGTGGAGAAGAGGGCTTAAGTGTTGAACTGAGAAGTTAACTTACGACCAGTGTGCTGGAGCGTTGCGGTGTTGGGCTGTTGTGTTGCAGGTGTCATGCTGGGTCCGTACGGTGGCAGCTAAATGATCAGAAGCAATGTGTCCTTGGCAGCCGGCTACTGGCGTTTGTGTGCCTGGGTAGTCGGTTGGTGAAGATGTGCAGTTTGATCCGGTGGAGCTGCAGACGAGTGAGTCTGTCCTGGGCAGCTGGTTGTCCAGAGTTACACAGAGGTCCAGCGAGTGAATCCATCTGGACAGCCTGTTGTCTGGAGAGGCGCGGAGAGGTCCAGTGTGGCTGCAGGAGAGTAAGTCCGTCCCATGCAGCCGATTGTCCGGAGAAGTGCCGTGGGTTGCTTTTGCTCCTGTTGGTGATGGGCTGATGGAGTGTGACATTGTGCCGCATCTTGCGGAGGATCCCGTTGCTTTGTATTGTCTTGTCAGTTGTGTTCTTGGTCAGGGGTCACCAGTTATACATGGGTGTGCAGAGAGAGGAAGGAGAGCTGTGAGGTGAAACAGAGGACTGAATAGGGGAAAGAGATATGATGATATGTGGGTGTTCCCACAGCTATATTTATTTATTACTCAGTCATGCATAACACAGTGATTCCTACGGGTTACTAGTTTCAGCCTACATCCAGACCATCACCAGACAATAGTCATATCATATATTTTCTTTCTGTTGATCAGTAAAGGATTACAAAGTCCATACGGATATTGAAAATAGTCATATTTTTTGGAATCAAAAGGTGAAACCCACACAAAGGTGTACAACAATTGTATGGTCCAGTACAATGTTTGAGGTTTCAACACAATACAAATTATTTAGTATAATAAACTGTAATAAAATAAAGGCATGCATAAGATCATTTGAAGGTACTTACCAAACAGAAGATAGTTCACTGTGTTAAAGATAATGATTTGAACCTTCATCTAGTTATACAGGGTGTCCCAGGAGGAAAGGACCTAACTTCGGGAGAGTGTTCCTTAGGTCAAACTATAACGATATAACCCAAAACACCTATATCCAAAGTTCAATGGTTACGGAGATATC
>Ga0123354_10010446_pt1 | contig 14303 bp, 9 predicted proteins | sample TergutLab28metaG_2_FD_97872 | JGI IMG/M metagenome (GOLD analysis project Ga0123354, IMG submission 97872) | Labiotermes labralis P4 segment gut microbial communities from Petit-Saut dam, French Guiana - Lab288 P4 | ecosystem: Host-associated > Arthropoda: Insects > Digestive system > Gut ... | reverse complement strand
TTATTTTTTTAAAAAACACTGGTTTTTTTTTTTTTTTTTTCCTCTTTTTTTCCCCCGGGGGGGTTTCCCCTGTTTTTTCCCCCCCCCCCCCCCCCCCCAAATTTCCCTGTCTTGCACCACATTGGAAGTGCTGTCATTTGTGTGTTTTTGGTTATGATGCTGTAGTCTGACTTCTTAATATTTTGGAGGAGCCTGCTTCTGTTCTTGCAATCTGTGAAGATAGAGACAGGACATACCTCTGAAACATGGGTAACAGACAGCATCACCGTTAAGCCTTATGTATGCCATTCAGTTGTTGCTGCTTCCCACTGTCCTTCAGAATTAAATTTAATTTTGATTGTAAGCTAGACCCATGCAGATGTGAGGCTGAATGCGCTGTTAACTTTAAACCATCATGGTTTGATTGATGAAAGTGCAAGCCCTCATACTGGCAGTGATGCCCTTTCAGGGGTTGAGAGTTGTTAATAGAGAAAGTTTGCCAAAATATATGATGAGGGACAGAATTTGGTTTCTTGTATTTCAGCAAACATTTGAATTTAAATTAAAATCCTAATGTTTTGTGCTGTCAGCCCTATTTTCTTTTTGCTTATCCCAATGGTTGCATGGTGTAAGGTGTGGGTCTGGCTGCTTACTAGCTGGGATTGTGGGTTCGAATCCTGCTGGGGGCATGCATGTTTGTCCCTTGTGAGTGTTGTGTATGTCAGGTATAGGCTTCTGTGATGGGCTGATCATGTATCCTGATCAGATCTACCAAGTTTGGTGTGTGTGATCATGATACCTGAACAGTGAGGAGGCCTAGGCCCACTAGAGCAGTCAAGCCATGAGAAAAAGAAATTGCATGTTTAATGAGGTACTATTTCACTATGTTGTAAAGGGCAGGGCATTTGTAATTTTCATATAATCCGCTTCAGATGGCATATAGAGTTAGTGGCCAGTTCTTGCCATTTGTATTGTCAGGGACAGTCCAGAAGAAATACATGCTGTTTTATTGTGTGTTCCATCGTTTGCCCGAGAAAGACCTATTTTATGTGAGGTGCTGGTTTTTGTTGTGGCTGGCAGTGAGAACACATCTGGGATGTGAACTGTAGTCTGGTAGATAGGTACCAGCGTTTCAGAGGAATGTATATACCTGTCTTCCAACTACATATCACATCCCAGAAGATTGCTATGCTATTTTAGCGTTCTGTTCCCTTGGTAGGATGTATTTTGAGCAATTTCATTTCAATCTTTTGATTGTCCCATCCTATATTACAGTAAAGGGAAAGTGTACTTTAATCACAGTGTAAGTGCCTTTGAATACATTCTGTGTTCTTTTATGTAAACGTGACATACAGAAGCATTGAGTTCTCAAACTTTCTCACATGCTGCAGAAACAGTGCTGTAATTTAACTTGCTTTATATATATGTTTTATACTGGCCTCTTGGCTTCAGTGATGGCTTTATAAGAAAAAGCTGAAACATTTATACACGTATTTGATTTTGTATTTTTAATAAATGTGGTATGTTGACTGAAATACCATTTTAATTTTGAGTTTGTTTGTGTTTCATATAATTACGTTTTCATGAGGTCTGTATCAATTGCATGGAAGTTAGGTTATTTGCTTTCATATAACCTTGTACTGATTTTTGTAACTTAATTGTAAAGAGATGCATGTTGCTGATTGAAACTGATTATGAGTAGTAGTAGATAGTGGGAAGAGACTGAGAAAGTTAAGACTTAGGTATTTTGAGGTGTGATGCTGTGTTCTTGGGGGGGGGGTTCTTATGTTCGAAGTGTCAGTTACCAACATTTTGAAGGGTTATAGTGCCTTCTTCTTGGCCTACTTGACAGTGAAGTGCACTATGAACCTTGGAGATGTTGGAAATTACACACCTGCTGACACATCATTGTATCTTCTAAGACTTTAATCTGTAGCAACACTGCTGTGTGAACCTCAGATCTACCAGTATGGTTTAGTGCAAAGGATGAGTCATTGTAACAAACCTTTCAAGAACCAAGTTTTGGAACTGTATGACAGAAATGTGGTGGTATGTTTTCTTGCAGGCAGAGCTGTGACTCAAACAACATTCAGTCTGCAGCATTCGTCCATACTTCAAAATGTTTCTCGCACTCACACTTGCCGGTGTGGTCGGTCCTACAAACAGATCAGCAGTCTGAACCGGCATATGCGTTATGAGTGTGGACAAACAGATAAGAATCAAGAGTGCCATCTCTGTGGTAGGAAGTATTATCGACCAGATACACTGCAAGAACATCTTCAGAGTTGCTTGGCAAAATTCAGGGAGAGAAATGGGTGTTGAGTATGCATTGGTTTGGTGAATTGTTGTGCAGTAAATGTGTCAGAGGAAGAGACAAAGCATCAGTTTTATGCCAGTTGTTGTGGGCATTCTGAATGAAGTATTATGAAGTGACAGGTTTAATGTGGGTTGTTTTCGCTTTCTAAATGTATTCATAATTTAATATGTGCTAGTAAACAATAATGAACACATCCCATCAGTTGTACCTTTTTAAGTAATAACGAGATTGTATTTATTCACATTACCCTTCTGACATTCTTCATTTGACCTTGACCATCCTTAGGCAAATTGTATGTGAAGTGGAAAATTACTGTTGGCTAATTAAGGGCCCCATACACTCCAAGTTAAGCTGTGCAGCTGTGTAAAAAAACCGCACGAAAAACTGAATGTTCTCTGGCACAGCACAGGTTTCCCATCAGATTTGTCAGTTTTTTTGTCAGTTCTGTGTGTCTTCTTGTGTGCGTGACTGTGGTGGATAAAAGCAAGGCTGTTGTTCGCTGTTTGCTAGCCACCGCAGCCATAATGTTATCCAAAAAGAAGAAGAAATGCGTAAAATGTGGAGTAAGAAGTGGAATTTGAAAAGGAATATATCATGCAATGCTCATCTGGTGAATGAATTGCTAGAAACGGATGTGCCTTGAGATGATGGCATTGTGGTGTCAGCAAGTATACTTAGGAAACTGTGGGAATCCCTGAGTGAACTGCACAGTTCTGTGTGTGTGGAAGACGACTGGAAAGGACAATTCTGGGGCCTGTGCTATTGCCTGACAAAACTGTGCAGTGTACTCAGTTTTTCTTTCAGGTATGATGTCACACAGTAAAATCAATCAGTGTGACTGAGAGTGTATAGGGTGCCGTATATAAGATCACTTGGTTAAGCCAAATGTGAGTGAGTGTCCTAAGCAACCTCCATCTTACCTTACAGTCTTATTGTTACAGCTCAGTTTGGCATTATTCCTTTTCACATACAATTTCTGTGTGGATGGTCAGAGGTCGACTGAAAAATGTCACGAGTTGTACGTGGATACACATGGTCTTGTTATTACTTGCATGGGTACAGTTGGTGGTACTTTTTTCCAGAATTACAGGTCTTCACCTTTTGTATGTGACTTCCAGTACATAATGAATGGATTTGCATTCTGTGTGTAAACATGCAAAATTTTACATTAAATTATGCCTCAAAATATGTAGTTTGTGCATAATTGTTCTGACAAGTATGATGAGGATTCCAATCTTGTGGACTATGTACATTGATAAGTAAGAACCGCAGTTTTGGAGGGCTTGCCTTCTTCCAGGTAGCAAGGTCCTCAGAAAAGTCCGTTCCCACGTACCAATCTGAGGCCTTTTCATATTAGATTACTGGAATTTTTATCACTTCTACTGTGTCAAAACTTCAAATCCTACGAATGTATGATTTTTTTTTTTTGAAGTGGCAGTGAAAGCCTATATAAATGCGTTTCTCTTCATTCAGTTAATCACTAATGCTATACACGAGATAGGAATCTCATTTTGATCTGATGTCTTGAACCTGAGTGACTAAGGTTGATATTTGTGGAACGGAAAATTGGTAGGGGAAAGATTAAAAGAGAACTGAAACAACATGTGAAAGTGGCTTGGGACTTCATCTGTTACCCAGGGGGAGAGAAGCATGTGTACATCAAGTGAGCTGAGTTCTTGAGATTGATTACATAACATTTAACTGGAGGAGAATTATATTGTGTTCAGAATACATGTGGACAAATAGTTGAGTAATGTTTGGTGTCTAGTGATTCAGCTGTAGATCAAAAAGAAAACTTATTTCAATATTGTGAGCAGTTGAGTGGCTTTATGCAGCCTGTGAAGTGGCCTTCTGAATATTTCCTGCAGTTCTTACAGCTGACCATTTTCGTGATCTCTAGTATGTGAAACTGAAATGCAGAGATGCAAGGGATCTGTATCTGCAGTTGCCTCTGTGAATAACCAGTGACAGTCAAATGTATGGAATAACTGAGAAGTTTTGTGTGTGTATGTTATTTGTAAGTATAGACCACCCACTCTAACTGTCGTGGGTCGTGGTCACTGTTTGTTGCAGTTGATTAATGCATACTGTAGGGTCATAATTTTTACTGACAGCTCTAGTTAGTCACTTCATCAAAGCTTTGATGGTGCTGTGAAGAAGCATTTTTGTTAGGCGTGATTTTTAAATAGGGTGATAAGCATAATACCAATGGCAGTACAGTGAGCCATTGGGCCAGGATAGTGTACTTGGTATAGTGATTTGCTGTGGGTTGTCTGGTCTAGGGGGTCAAATCCTGGTGGGTGCAAGAGGTTTTGTCTTTTCTGTATCTGTCCAGATGAGCCCTGAACTCCACCCGGCCCCATTGCCAGTGGGTACTGGGGCTCTTTCCTGGGGAGTAAAGCAGCCATGGAGTGACAATCCCCCATCCCTATCTAGTACTGAAGTTAAGAAAGAGTAGAGCTATAACTCTACTCCCTGTCTGTGCCAAAATAATATATACTTTTGTTAATTACTTCTAACTCACTCTCTGTTCTAGCATTGGATAGAGTTTGTACATTCCTTCATTGCATTTGTTTTTGTCCCCACAAAACTAATGTATATCCATGGCTGTTGTGTTCAGTTCAGTTCTCATGTACCCTGAATTTGAATCGTCTGATTTAATATTTAAAAGCAAAAGTGACAAACAATGGTAACAAAATGTTCATGTTTCAGACTACTTGAAATAAGAAATTCCCCATGTGGAACATTTCTTTGTGCTCTCTTGTGCTCATTAAGTTAACTGGTTTTGTCTCTTTCTTTTAAAATTCTTCTTTTTGTTGTCTCTCTATTCAGCATGATGCATATTACTGTCAACAGCTGGTATGTATTATTAATTAAATCTACAAACTTCATCTGTTGGGGTATGAAAACCAATTTACTGTGCTCTCACTAGCTATAGCAAAAGCTGTAGAATCAGGAAACTTGCCTTTCCAAAATGAATGAGGCATAATATAGTAGTATTTTAGTAAGTTATATTGAAGTCCCTTTGTATGTCATTATATGCATCCAACTTTATCTGCATCCAAAAGGAAGGAAGTGATATGAAGCACCCATTGAATGACACAGGATGTACGATGTGATTCCAGGAGTCCCATCCCATCGTACATTGGTCCATGAGGAAGGGCAGAGCTACTACTTATGTGGTCGCTGTGGTAAGAGCTACAAACTACGAGGCAACCTTAATAGGCATATTCGTTACGAATGTGGTGCTGCCAAGAAACAGCAAGTGTGTCCATTATGTGAGAAGAAGTATTCACGGCCTGAACATTTGAGGGAACATTTCTTGAGAAGGCACCCATTTGATCAATATGTTCTACAGAATCTAACACATTATATTTAATCAGTTTATGATATTACTGTCTGGAGGGATATGCATATTTTCCAGAAATCCAAGAGCCACTTCCTAATTCTAGACACCAAAGGGCTAACATGAAGCAAGCAAATTGTATTAATCATGCAGAAAATGTTTGGTGCCACCATTGAAAATTTTGGTCGCCTTGGTGACTGGTGCCCAGGATTTGTGGACACCTGACTGTGTGCTGGAAAGTGGAAATATCCGTATTGTTGGTGATAAACATCATAGTTTTAATCTTGCATTCTTTGTGGAGTATGTTGTATGTAACATTATGCAGCTTCACTAGAGTTCTCTAGCTACTATCATGATTGTGTTACTGTGAAGTGTGACACTATACATTGCAGAGAGAAGTCAGTCAATACTGTTAAGGGAAATGATTGCTGTTTTTTATGATATTCATATGGACTACATACTTTCATACACTGTATGAAGAAAGGTGGATATTTAAACTTTAATGCAGGTGTTTCATATTGTAACAAATGCTTTAAAGGGTTAAGTAAGTGAATATTTGATGCATAGTAGGATCTTGAAGCTTCATGAACTGCTTCCCAAGGTCAAAACAGTATGTTAATTCAATAAATCGCATTTTTAGCAGCATTTCTGTTCTTTTATGTATACCTGTTTTTGATTCCCAGACCGACACTTGACCTGGTCCATTTCCATACAGCAGGTCTTGAGGGATGGTGGAAGACTGTATGCAGGCACATGTGCTGGACACACACACACAGTGAAACAGATGGCAGTGAAATCTCTGGTCATGTCTTTGTGGGTCATTAGTGTAGCAGCTTGAAAATACCTGTTAATTTATGTTTCATCACTCATCTTTAACTTCCTGGGTTTTCTGCTTCTTGTCAGACATACTGTCTTCTTGCTCTCAACATGTGTTATCATGTTTCTGCACGTCTTATTTACTGTGTTGTTCACTAATACTGGATTGCTTGGAGCAATCGATTTATTACCTGCATGAAAATATCCAAATGGGCAATTAATACATGTGAAAAGAACAATGATTTCAGGTTGGCTGCTACAACATGTGGTGAGTGCAACAGTAGCAGAGGGAGGATATAAGAGTAAAGAAGAACATCAAGCTTAGCTTTGTTGCTACAAGTCTTTTAGTTACGAAAAGAGCGCATGGACTTGGTGTGCTGCTCATCATACATTCATACATACATACGTACGTACATACATACATACATACATACATACATTTGATCATTCATTCATTCATTCTGCAAGCAGTGTGAAGTAAAACCAGATTTCAGTATAATACATGAGTGGATGCTACCCTCCTCTTAATCTTCTTGGTACCATGTGTCTCCCAGAACTGCCAGGTCATGTTTTCCGTTACTAGCCGTGTTTGAGCATATTAGGTCGTGTCCCAGAAGCCAACCTAGCAAAGGAGCTGCAGTTGAGTCTTGATGTGTGTAATGAATTGGGACTGAAAACAGTCATGAATGTAGTTTATTTTCATCATAAAATGCTATTTAGTTCCAAGAACTTAATGACATGCAAACTATGGAATAACCTGAAACAGCATAGGAAACATGAAAGTTTATTTTTAATACAGTACAAATACTTTCTGGATTCGCATTCCATAAAGTGTGAAAGCAATTAGTCTCACTAAACAGGAGACAGAGTTCGTATGAACTGAGAGTGATTTGTGCTATAGCAAGAGAGTGGAGGAAGTGGACTTGGCTAGTCACCAGAACCAGTCATGAGAGGCTGAAATCCCATTCATTGAGGTTCACGAAATTCAAGACCCAACCATATGTGGTACACTGCTGATTATCTCTGCTAATGAAGGGAAAAAGTGCACGAATAATTAAAAATAGAACATGCCTGATTGCTCTTTCAGCCATTTTGTTTAGGGTTCATGCCCTTACAAATTACAGTTATTCAGTATGTAAAGCACACTGTAGTATTCTGGAACTGACAGTGACTTAGTGTGGTGAACCATGCTGTTGTGAGGTATGCTTTGTCACCCACTTGACCTTTCATTTCTCATGACTCCTCTCCTTACTTGCTGCAGTGGCTGTAACACTATTTAATCATGGGATAGAAGGAGAGTCTGGTTCACACTTGTCTGGTTATGAATATTTGCAGTTGTGTATTTTAGGAGCAGGTGCACATTATCTGCAAGCAGATAATCAGGAGTAATTGTGTTGACCAGTGGCAAGCTTCGATTATCTTGTTTGAGTCACTATCATTTACTGCCACCTCTTGACGTCTTGCCAGCTACACTTGGTCTGGCAAATTTTGTGGGAAGCAGATGGCAGTATTTTGGATCAGTTAACACTAATGCTTGGATTTTCAACCATTACACTGTAGTATAATATGTTATTGATGAGAGCTGCTAAGTGACAAGAGAATACCTCCCAGTAAGCATTACAATTTGGAAACAGATTCAACACCACAACACAGTCAATTATGCCTTATGGGTTTGTACACACTGATGATCCTTACAATCACAAAGGTGGGAAAGGCACTGGACCAGAATTGGTTTTTGTCCCCCATGAAGGGTACTGATTTTGCAAATCTTGGTATTAACCATTTTTGCCATAAAGTTAACTGAAACAATTTTTTGACTTCTAGAATTATGTTGGTAATCAAATCCTTGGACCTGTAACCTGATTTAAACTTGAACTTTAAAATTGATGTAATCTCTACCAAGCATTTGGGATGTTGATACACAGACTTATGTAGGATATGACTTGAACTGGATTGTATTCTGTAATTTTGCTTAAACTCAAATTCACAATTGTTTGCTTGGTTTATGAATGCCATATGGTTCATTGGCATGCTGAGGCTTAATTTTAATTATCATAAATAATAATAACTATATCATGCATACAGTAATATTTGCTTGAAGAAAATTTGCGGGCAGGATTAGTAGCATTTGATAGGTACTCCCGGTGTTTCTGCACTGCTGGAAAGTGTTCCATTTTGTTGCTGAAGACCTGTATGTTGTATTTTTGCAGAGTTGTTATTACCATTACACCCGTTGGGTACCGTGACTGGGCGGGTTGGTTGCCACCCTTGTCCCTCGTGTGGTCGTGTCTACAAAGTACGAAGCAGTCTGAACCGCCATGTGCGCTATGAATGTGGTGCAGCTAAGAAACAGCAACAGTGCAACATCTGTGGCAAGAAGTACACTCGTCCAGAGTATGTGCGCGAGCATTACCACAGACGACACCCACTTGCTACTTATGAACAGTACCAACTGTGCTAGAGGCACAGACTTGGATTGTGGTGAAGAGGCTTTATTATATTTGTCCATGATAGAAACTGGTGAAGATGTTTTCAAGACCTGTAGTAATGTTGTGCAACTGTGGACTGAAAGGAACAGCAGTTTAGAGAATGTGATGTAGTCGTACATGAATAGTTAGTTGCCTTTTTGCAGTAACCAGTCAGTCTGCTCAGGAATTATTTGTGGATGTTTATTTTGACCTTTGAAATAGTTAAGTGAGAATGAGGAAGGGTAAGGTAGGTGTATGTGTAAATAATCATGATAAGATATGGTCTGGAACTCTGCCTTAAGCTGGTCTCATCCACCATACAACTGTGTAGGGTTAAGCAGTTTTTTGCCTCTCTCAAATTTGTTTTCCATGATTTTGATCTAGATATAATTTCCAAAATGTTGATTTTTGTGCTGTATTGATCCAGCTGATTTCCCATAATTGCATTTGCTGTCCAGAACAGCAGTTGTTTGAGAGGTGAATAGAAAAGTTTATCTTGCAATTAGAATTTAGTGATAGTTTGATTTGATTGACAGTTTGGGCATTTCAGCATAGATAAACCAAAACTGGAATAGTTAACAGAGGCACTAGCAGAACTGTTGCTTATTAAACTTCTTACTATGTCGAGTATAGCATTACAACATTACTGAGGTCAGAAGAACACTGTGTTAAAGACAGTACTGAAGAAAAATGTTAAACCATCAGTTGATTCGAAGTGAGACATGCAGTGTGAATGGATTCTTTGTTATTGTACACTTAGTTAGGCTGAGCAAATTAAAACTGCAACAGTAAGATCCAGTTCTCACACATTTTCAAAATCCTGGTTATGAGAATTATATAGTAAGGACCAGCTTTAAGGTGGCACTGTTCACTTACATTTGTGTTGTTTATGTACAGTAATATTCTCATTTTAACTAGTACTGTATGAAATGTTTTTTTATTTGGTCAGTGTAGAATGTTCTGATTTTGTTATGATTTCCAAATAGTTTGGATTTCATAATCTCTTAAGCCATGAAGTTTTGATCATGTGTTTACACAGGAATACAATGCTATGATTTCATGTTCGTTCATTCCTATGTAAAGAGTAGTTACACTTTTTTTGTCCTTTACCCCATAGAGGGCTAACTAAGAAGTACTGATTTGTTTTTCCAGAAACTGGAGATGCAAGGCAGAATGTATGTCCCTTGTGTGGGAGAACATACAAACGAAGGCACCATTTAGTGCGTCATTTGCGATACGAGTGTGGCCCAGCAAGGAAGCAACAAGAATGTACCATTTGTGGCAGGAGATACTCTCGTCCCGATACCTTACAGGAACATTATGTGCTCTTCCATCGTATGAGACCTTTGGTGAAATTTTAGTTCCGTTTATGATATACAGAAGATCATACAAGTTGTGTCCCACCTGATATCATACCATGAAGTTACCACAGGGGTGCAAAAGTTACAGTTTCAAGGTTGCGTGGCTGACAGAGTTTTGTACAGTGGCACCTAATATTTGTAGGCCTTCAACGTGAAACTTGCATCATATTGCCTTTCTGGTGTCTGGAATTTTGAAGTGGTTTCTAGATTTTTTGAGAATTTGTGTACCACTGAGTTATTAGAAATGTTCAAAGAATGCTATGATACTTGTGTCTTATTTCATACATAGTTCAAACAGCATAATGAATGCCTACCATGTTGAGAACTGAATGTTTTGGCACATTCACAAAATTGAGAGAATCATCTATTAGCTTTGTCATGTCTGTCCATCTCTCCATCCCCATGGAACAACTTGGCTCCCACCTGATGGATTTGCATGAAATTTGATATTGAGTATTTTTTCAAATATCTATCATGATAGTTCAAGTTTCATTAAAGTCTGGCTAGAGTAGCAGGTACTTTACATGAAACCCTGTGTACATGTATGACAGTATCTCACTGAATTTGTCTTAGAATGAGAAATGTTTATGACAAAAGATGTAGAGAAACCGAAAACACACGTTTTGTGTTCAGCAACTCTTTTTTTTGTGTGTGTGTGTGTGTGTGTGTGTGATATCCTACAGTGTACGAGATAATGTGAAAAAATTTGGTACAGCCAGACAGGCCACACAATACAGTACAATACCGTACATGCACACTCTGTGCTGGATAACTAAAACAACAGACACACTCACACACACACACACACACACATAATTTGTAGTACTTATTGCTTTTCTGCTGTAGCAGTGTTTATGCTAACATACCTGAATGTTACAGTATATGTACTTTGCCAGACTTGTTAGATCTCAGGAGCATATTTTGGATTAACCTAACGTTTGGCCTTTCAGATCAGAAAATAATTCTATGTCCTGCAGTTTTAATTGCATTGACTTTTGTGTGTGTCATCCAAAATTATGTTTCTGACTTTGTCACTTTGGATTCAGTATAATTCAGTTTCATTATTCTGAGGCATTTGTAATATATGTAAGGAAACCTTTTTTCTTAAATTTTATTATGTATGAATTATTGGTTAAATCTTCCCTGTTTCAGTGTTCATGGCTTATGACAGTCTTGTAAGAATACTTTACAGTTTCTCTCTCAGCAGCCAAATATCATGGAGGCATGTTTTCATTTTTTGGCAGTGATATTATTTAATGGCGACCTGTTCTTTTAGTGTTTGTGTGAAATTGGTAGTCTGTGTCATAACCCCTCAGTGATAAGGGTTTAAATTTCAAGTACTGTCCAGGGTCAAGAGTACCGTTAAATGCATTTATGAGCATACGTGGCATCGACGGCAGTAGTGTGTGAAGAATTAACTCTTTATCCCACATAGGCAAACACCTGTAGAGATTAAATGCGTATGTTTATTTTTATGGTTTTATATTTTATGCACCAAGGATAATTACCACATTTTTATGATGCTCTGCATGACCTTTTTTTTTATTATTTTCTGGAAAGTTCTGTTTTTTTGTGTTTTTGTCAAATAATATTCATGTTGTATTTAAAGCAAGCAATGAAATTTAAGTATCCACTCTGTGGGGTAGAGGTTACAGGTCTGTACATTGCATGGAGGCCAGCATTGAAGGGTAAAGTGTGTGTAGAGAGAGAGAGAGAGAGAGAGAGAGAGAGAGAGAGAGAGAGAGAGAGAGAGAGATTTTTTTGAGATTATTATTATTATTATTATTATTATTATTATTATTATTTGTATTCGAATTAATTGTTTCAGAAATAACATGCCCACGTGCACAAGGTTTCATATAACTACAATAAATGGTTTTTGTTAAATCCTGTGTATTAACTGACAAATTTTTATAGAAATAAATGTGTGTTGTGTTTCTATAACTAATTTTGTTCGTACTGATTGTTTTAGTGATTAATTTGAGCATTTTATGTCTTCCACTTGTCATTGTCCTGTGTCATTTGATGTTGAGGCCATCAAAATTATGACGCATTGAACATGGAGGTTTGGGGTCACTTAACTGCACTTCACAGAAGTGGGTCCCAGAGCTTTACAAATGCCTGGACAGATATGCCTTTTAATTTAATATACTTCCATGCATAATTTTTTATTCTGAATATTCAGCATGGGTCATCTGTTTGACCTTTGAATCTCACTTAAGTTTCATTTGGGTGTGAAACTTGGTTGCCCACAGTAAGCGAAGAACATTGGATGAGGGAGTTTGAGATTAGGATGCTGAGGAAGATGTGTGCCTAAGCAGGAGGAAGTGACTAGAGACTGGAGAATATTGCATATTTAAGAGGTTCATGATCTGTGCTCAGCGAATAATATTCAGGTGTTATCACACTTGTGAGTGCGATAATGAACCTTCAGATTCTGTGAAATGCGAGGAATTTCTTGATTAGCTGCAAACCAGTTAGCTTCTCAAGAAGGATTCTGCACCATGGAGCAAGTAAGTAAGTTATCAAGAAGAATTCAGTAGAGGGGCAAGTGGCATGTATGGTGGAGAGGAGAGGTACATACAGGGTTTTGGTGGAGGAAACCTGAGGGAAAAGGACCACTTGGAAGGCCTAGGCATAGATGGAAATATGATATTAATATGGATCTTAGAAGAGTTAGGGTGAGATGGTGTGAACTGTTTTAATCTGACTCAGGAGGTGGACAACTGGCAAACTTTTGTGAACATGGTAATGAAACTCAAGTTCCCATAAAATGCAGGGAGTTTGACAAGCTGAGAAACTGTTAGCTTGTCAAAAAGGAATTTTGTGTATGGAGTTTAAGGTTCATTTCTGTGTTGTAATGCTTAGATGTGCTGCTAACAATTACTTATTTGTCCTGTATACAAGTGCTAGTTCTAGGAAAACCCAGTGCTGTTGCGCTGTTATATGATTAATTAAGGGTTGAAAATTAGAATGCAGGGGAAGTAGGGTATTATTGGGTATAACAGTTATCTATATTTTGAGAATTGAGGTTTTTGTGGAAATGAAGGTGTGACACCTTGTGGTCTGTCCAGTGGTGCATACCAGTATTTTTGGAACTTGTTGTCACCATCTTCAAGGTAGAATATGAACCAAATTAGGACAGGATAAGAAGGGTGACCAGGTTAGGGAGAGAACAGGAGGGGGTGGCCTGTTTGGAGATCGAGATGGGGAGGAGATGGGACCTTAGAAGGGTCTGAGGTTGAAAGGGCCTTGAATGGATAAATGTTGTTATTCATTGGTCAACAGGACTTTTTTTATCTGTTTCTCAATGTGAGATAGTCTATATTTTATTGAAGATGGGATTATGAATTTCTTGTCATTGAGAAACAAAGTTTTTAATATCTTGGAATTTCCAAAATGCACACGGAATGCAATTCCAGAAAATACTGAACCCATATATGCCAATGAATTGTTGCAGGAATGTGTAATTAATTGTCTGATGTAGCTACAAATTATGTGTTTCTTTTGTATTTTTCACTGTATATTTCTGCACATTGTATATATTTACATTTTAATACATGTAAATTATTTAACCCACATCTTATGGGTGAAATGTCAGATCTGTATATAAGGAATTTATTAATAAAATAATATCAGTGGCTTGTTACAACTGAATGTGATGTTATGTGTGTATGTACATTACAACATGAACATTAAACACAGTGTAATACTGGAATGGAAAGATGCATTCATTGTTTAGGCTGTTTGTTCCTGAAGTAACTAACAAAGGTGCAAAAAACTCACTTGCGTATGAGAATTGATATTCAAGCCATGTTAGTATTACTGTAGGCACAGAATTAAATGTGTATGTGTGTGGGACTTCTTGGGTGCCATGATACAATATCTCTTATGCTTTTTGAATAAAGGTTGACCAACTAGATGACACTTGCTTTATTATATATTGCTCAACATGTTTCAGACGTTAATACGTCCATCTTCAGGAGCTAGCGAGTACTTGTTGTGTTGTGTAGGCT
>Ga0123354_10010445_pt1 | contig 14304 bp, 3 predicted proteins | sample TergutLab28metaG_2_FD_97872 | JGI IMG/M metagenome (GOLD analysis project Ga0123354, IMG submission 97872) | Labiotermes labralis P4 segment gut microbial communities from Petit-Saut dam, French Guiana - Lab288 P4 | ecosystem: Host-associated > Arthropoda: Insects > Digestive system > Gut ... | reverse complement strand
AAGCATGCCAGACGGCATTTCGAACGGAATTTGGTGAAAGACGTGCACCATCGAAGTGTTCCGTCCAGAAATTGGTTAAAAAGTTAGAGACAAGGGGAAGCCGATCTAACGCCTGCCGACTTCTTTCCTTGGGGCCTATTGAAGGGCAAATTGTACAAAAATACACCCCGCACAATCGAACAACTAAAAGGAGCTATACGCCAAGAGATTCAAGCCGTCAACGTCGACACTTTGGGAAAAGTATTCCAGAATTTGGAGAAACGCATTCAAGTGTGTTTGGATGTGAAAAGAGACCGGTTTCAGCATCGATTATGAGCAGGTCCTGTTTTGCATCGATTCCGGTATGTGTATATAAATTTTCAAGTCATTATCTCAATAATATAATTTTTATAGACAATAGTTTGGGGGCTTCAGCGAGAGATTCACCCTGTATATACATGCACACGGTGATTTGTTCAGTGAAGAGAAATTCAGTTGAGGCATGCTGCTGAAATTAAAACGCAATAAAAATTCCAGCAAAATTCCGACTGTTGTTATTTAAAATAAACACTTATGATAAGGTCGTAGTTTAGGGGCTATGTAATTTGTGATTTAAGCACATTTGATGGCCGCTTTCCGTGTTTCATCGGATTTTATCTCCGTAGGTTATAGGCATATATTTCAAATTTTAAATCCTACTGTATGTTAAACCCCGACATACTTTTATTGTTCTATTGATCTCACTTTTATTAATGGTATTGGCGTGCTTCAGTTTCTGCTTCTGGCCTAAGGTTAAGCTAATTACATTACTTACACAAAATAATTAATCCAAAAAACTTACTTTACAAGGGATCAGTGGACGTCATTCTCACATTTACATATTTTAGATTTCTTCTATTATTTCCAGTTCCATATTATCTACATTTATATGTCTAGGACTATTAAACTAAACTCCAAATTTTTAACCCAAATTTTATCAATTATTTTCTGTTTCTCCACGCGTTCTACGTTTTACACCCATCTTATCTTTCTGCATTGAATTATTCTAATAGTTCTTAACAAGTTGTATAGTTTAAGAGAATGGGATAGAGCTGGCTTTACTTCTGCTTCAGTTCTGAAACGGACATCCCACATCAGCTGCTGTAGAATGTGCTGTGTGTCTCTGAACTCCCCAAGATAAGGGGTTTGATGCTTTGATGCGACTGGTTCTTCTGTTTACTTTTATTAATTTTAATAATTTTTATTAATTTTACATTTGTCTTCTTCGACTTGTGTATATTGTGCTTCTTATCTTGCGGCTACTGCGAGTTTTTAATGGCAGGTAAAGTACAATTCCATAATAAGCAAGAAGTGTTCATGTGATTGTCATCCATACTGTCATAAATTTCGTTCGAGTGAATCCGTAGCCGCTGCTTGTCTGTGGAACGACAGTGTACAGCAACTTCATTATATTTCACGTAGTGTTTGGTCCAGGATTAACGTCCCCACAATCATAAATTCTTTAGGATCTTAAATCATTCAAATTTACATATGCTTAAGATCTTAGAAAGCTTTATCACCCAATGTGACACAGTATAATCTCCTACAAATTTACCGGCATTTCGAGAAAAAAAAACTACTGCCTCCATCTTCAGAGTAGAAGAATGCAGGTGGAGAACTTTTTTTTACCCAGACTTTTCTACATTCCTATCAGATACGTGGAACCACTTTCCAGAACACAAATGGCCACCACCAGAGAATGTAAAGTCGCGCAAATAAGATTTTGACCACTCCTTAGTCCGTGCGGCCACTGCAATCGACCTTGCACATACATGGACAGAAAATACAGAGACAATATATCCATAAATACATAAATATGTATACATATATTTATTTATGGAAATTTTATGCAGGCTCGACAGCATAATGCACCTTTTATTTTTTCAGTGCCGCTCATTCAGTTGCCAAGGGTTTATTGACATTCATTAGCGACGCAGTTGAGAATTATGAACGAGGAAGATCTTTTAGGATTTTTTTTTTGAAAATACTGCATCCAGTCATATTTCCTACGAAGAACTGAGTAACATCACGAAACATTTAGAGACGGGAGCCGACGCATGAACCATAATCCTAAACTGTGTGGTCCTATTACCAAGCAGTTCACAATCGGTTAGTTGCCCTGGCAGGCTACGGGTGAACAACACGTGGCTGCTTCACAGCTAAACGCGAGACTTTGTTTGTAACCACACGGCTGCACTCTTAAATGATTAACGCTTTAAGTTCACCTATGGTCTGAAGTAGAAGAAATACTTATATAGTAATTATTTAATTGGCTCCTGGCTAGGCTACTTCCATGGAGGAGTTTCCCACTCCCCAGTCCATGAAGCCGTCCTTAGAACTAAGGGTTATTATAAGGCCATTAAATTGGTGAGCGCTGACCCCATGCCAGGAACGTCCGGCAGGTGACTGCATAAGAAGAAGGAGAGTTAGATTCGCCAATAACTACTCACAATATGGCGGCTAGTTATATATAGTAATTTGCTTAATATTTTCTCTGTAAATGGTAAAATGAGAGAAAAAAATATATTCACACTTTGCGTACGAATGTGTCTTTAGAAGATATATAACCTTTTAATGTACACATAGTTCAAATGTATTCAAAATTGGCCCTTCGGTTCAAAAGTGAAGCAATTAGTATTATACAAACGTACGTCAGCACAATCTATTTATTCTAGAGTAAGGCTACATATTTCGACTAAATGTTAGTCGTCTTCAGGCCTCTATACAATTTCGTTACCAGATGCTTTGTCCACTTTGGATCCCATGACGTTTACATTTGTAGACTACTTATTAGCTAAAGCTTACTAGAGAAGTTATAACTACAGAGTTTGTTATTTTCAGACTGTGATTTATTGTTTTAATGCTTAAAAACAGTCTGAAAATAACACACTCTGTAGTTATAACTTCTCTAGTAAGCTTTAGCTAATAAGTAATCTAAAAATGTAAACACTATGGGATCCCAAAATGGACAAAGCATCTGGTAACGAAATTGTATAGGGGCCTGAAGATGACTAACATTTAGTCGAAACATGTAGTCTTACTCTAGAATAAACAGATTGTGCTGAGGTACGTTTGTGTAATACTAATTGAATTTCAAGCACATCGTGATGCCTTCATTCAGAACAAAAGTGAAGATTTTTATCTGGGTGGTATGAGAGACACATAGCGCATTCTAATCAGCAGTTATTTAGCGTGTAGGAACTTAGAGAAGAATCAAATATTTGGAGAAATGCCGCTTTGTCTATTCGTACTTACTGATGGATTCGTGAAGCCTGCTGCTTATGTCTTCGTAGTGCCCCCTTTTCCTTACACTACTCTCAGATTCCTTCGGGAAAAACCAGTAATTGTTTATCATTCGACAAAGAGGCATATTCTGCAAGGTCTGAAGCTTTGTCAACATCGTTGTGAGAACTTCCAGACTCGGTTAAAATAGGTATTTAGAAAGTAAAACTTAAAGTAAAGTTGCTTCGATCAATACATTTTACAACAAGCGCAACTCCTGATACAACATGCGTAACACATTTGAAAACTCCTACACGTTTCGGCACCCACCTGCCATCTTCAGGGACTTACTATAACAAAGATGTTCGAACATACCTGCTAATTTGTTTTGTTCGTACTAGTAGCTTTAATTAAAACATTAGTTATAAAATACACAAAATTGATATTGCTGGAATTTTACAGTGTTTTGTTAATACATTAATTTTAAGTCCCCTCAGTCAATTCTTGGTATCAGTTTTACGATATTATCAAAAACACTGTAAATTATTAACAGTCAGCTGGTTATAACACTTGCAAAGTATGCCACAAAACCGAATCCCTTTGAAATCATACCACTACAGACCACAAGGAAGGAGAGCAATTGGAAGACCGAAGAAACGTTGGAGATAGCAGTAGTAACTTTGGAGACGGAACGGATCAGTGTCCAATCCTTGATGTTGATGATGATGATGACCAATTTTATATATTTTGTACATTTTATTATTTTGAAAACTAATGTTTCACTTAAGCTCATAACAATGAACAAAACATTAATTAGCACGTTGGCTCATACACTTTCTTTAGAGTCAATCTCTGAAAATGGCACTCGAGTGCCGAAACATGTTGGAGTTTGTGTGTGTTTTATGTATATTGTATCACGAAGTGCATTTGTTGCAAAGTATAGTGATTGTAGAAAAGTGCACGGTATGAGTGACATAAAAGTTCTAAAGTTTCTTCTGCCCTTAAACAGAAGGCACGCCCTTTCAGCTCAATTAACAGAAAATGCGACGTTCTCGCACTCCGTCCGCTGTACTTACTGGTAATGTAACCGGCTATGAAGGGTAGGGCCTGAGAGCAGCTGCGTTTATAATCACTTCCAATACACATTCTTATAAAACGTCTACTAAATATTTTTATGTCTAGTTATCATTATTGAAATATGCACTAATTCTTTACTTTTAAGTTTTCCGTATGAAGGGTTAAAGTGGAAAAAAAAGTCTAACCTTTCCTTTTGTAAATTAACGACCTTAACTTCCCCTACCGAAAACTCAAAAAGATTTTACATTCCTTATTTTTGTACTTAAACGCAGCAAACGTTCTGTTCAATTCTTGTCAAATGGTGATGTCACCTTTACGGATGTTGATGTATTCAGAAGTTTAATAAGTTATTTATGTTAGTAACCGGTAAAAATGGGGCGTATGGGTGAGGAGAGGGGGTGTATAGGGTCTTGGTGGGGAAACCGGAGGGAAGGAGACTACTGGGGAACCTAGGCGTAGATGGGTGGATAATATTAGGACGGATCTCCAGGAGGTGGGATGTGGGTATATGGACTGGATTGGGCTGGCCCACGATAGGGAAGGGTGGAGGAAGCTTGTGAGTGCGGTAATGAACCTTCGGGTTCCGTGAAATGCGGGGAATTTCTTGAATAGCTGCAAAACAGTTAGCTTCTCAAGAAGGACTCTGAACTGGTAAAAGTAACAAGCAGTCTAGCTGTTACTGCTACAATTAGCTAGTATTCAGTTCTATGAGTAGTGTTTCTTTATAGTACATTGTTAGTATTTTATTTTATTTATTCATTCCATAATGCAGGAAAATTATCCATGAACTTGGGCAGCGAAAGGCGCAAATTGTTGTTGTTGTTATTGATATTTCCATTCATATTTTTCATTATTGAAAATTTTTAAGAATAGTTAGTGCTCTCATCAGGCACATTCCATATTATGGCATCATGTTATGTCTTGCCTATACATATTACAATATATTCGCTATAATGATGGGCACTTTTTTTCTTTCTTCTGATTGAATATTCACTTTTAATGAAATTAAAAAATTAAATGTAGTGCTTTGTGTCACTTCTTTTTGTCCTGCCTTTGCTCTTGTCTTTGTTGATTTTATCTCTTTGTACTTGTGCTGTTTTTGTAACCGGGCACCAGGATGTTAAGTCGGCACGTAAATAAAGAATAATTTAACTGAAATGAATTATATCTTCCAATCTGCTAATGACATTCTTAATTCCTGGAAACCTAAATTGATCAAAATAATGTACGTGCATGTTAATTCAATTTCTATCTCATAGAGAGGACACTTCTTTTGCATTACAAAGTGTATCAGTTAGTGCTTTTATACGCGTAAAAACACTCAACACGTTCTCTGAGACATGTGAATGAACAGTTTCTCAATATGTAAGTCAAGCGGTATATATATATATATATCTACCGCTTGGCTTTACACAATCAAAGCTCAATCAAAACTGAAAGAAAAAGCGTTTACGAAAAATATCTCGTCTGAAATTCGAACGTGAATAGATTATGAATTTATTAGAATATTGTCCTTTGAAATAGTGGGTGTTAATTTTGTCTTTAAGCAGTAATACTGGCTGTTGATATTTGGAATTTGTTATCGCAGGTAGTTTGAAATATGAGCAGTAAATTTTCACTCGTATCACACAATTACAAGTTCCTTGTCTCTTAAATATAAAATTTATATCACACACACATCATTACACTGAGCAGGTGGAGTAGCAGCAGCGTCCTGGGTTGAAAATAACGCCTATTCTGAATGAGACTTTTCGTGATTTTCCTCAGCCCTACGGGAGAAAAACTCGATTAGGCCACTACCGCTTCTTTCCAGACCCTTTCCATTCTATTAATATTTCATCTATTATCCTTCTATTCGACAGTAAATGTTCCGGGATACTGACAGAGTCATAAAATAGATTAAGTAGTTCGGTAGGTAGCTAGCTAAATATCATCATATTCCAGTTGACTTTTTTTAAATTACATTTCTTCTCTCGCATCTAAGTTGTGACGGGGACAAGGAGAGGTTGAATACTTACTGACTAACGAATCACTGCCCTCAGTACTTATATACGTGTTCACTCTGAAATAACTCGCGTATGAATACTTATATAAACTAACAGAGACCACTACATTAACGTTCAGAATTGTAAGTCTAAACCTTTTATATAAGCCTATACCTCGTATTGTAATCAGTAATGGAGCCTGAAAAGATTTGTTTATAAATTTTGGGGCAATTATTCAGCTGTTTTGTAATTTCGTAACAAGTTCAGAAGTATCATATCGTAATTATCACATATCGAGATAGGAAAATGTGCGTGACGAATATAAAGGTTTTATTCCGGATTTGGTGGAAGGGACTGCGGAATTCTAAGGAAAAGTAAAGGCTGATTGCAGAGCAGAAACTGTAATGATTGCGTCCCAATATAAGACCAGATATCTTACTTCTAGTAAACTCCATCCATAATATTATCCTAATATTATTGTGCCTGCGACACCGAATGTCATATTCTTGTTTGCATGTAACGCTGTGTCATCTGATAAATGCTCGTCGAGGTTCGAAGTTTTGTGGCTCTTCCTGCAGTTCGTAACATCTCGGGACACTTGGCTCTTTCTAATCACTGCTTTGAGAACCACAACACTCGGGAAATTGTATGTAGTCAAACACAACTCTGTCACATTAGCTGTATTTAATGACTATATAATGGACAACTACATGTTTCCGCCTGTACTGGCCATCTTCAGGTTGTCTTAGGGGAACTTAAGATCTTACTATAAGCATGTAAGTAAGTGAGATCTTAAGTTCCCCTAAGACAACCCGAAGATGGCCAGTACAGGCCGAAACATGTAGTTGTCCATTATATATAATCATTAAATACACCTTATGTGACACAATTGTTTTTGACTACATAGAGTTTTCCAAGTTTCACACACACACACACACACACACACACACACACACACACTTGCTAGACCACAAATCTCACTTGCTGGACAGCCCTGCTAGACAGTCTTACGACGTTTCAGTCTCTGTGGGTTCAGCCTGCTTCAGCCTATTTCATAACCACAAAGCCACTCATTTTTAAGGGCATTATATATTAAAATGGCAGATTTTATATATTCGCAGACAATTATTTGTTAACTGATAGAGTAGCTCAACGGTAAATGTTTAAAATTCATGAACACACTATGCACTCTCAAATAATGTATGAATTTACGTAGCCCTGCAACCGTGTATAGAGTTTAAATGGACAGATCATTTCAGGTCTGCCTTTCGCACCGTTTCATCGCGGTGTTTCACAACTAGTGAGCCGCGAGGTTTCAAATACGGTTTTTACATAGTGTGACACTGAGAGGAAAGTCTTGTTCAGCGGTCTCTGGTATCTGGCAGGAGCGTTTTGCGGCTTTCTCGTTTAACTGTCTATTTTTTTTTAATTTCTTGTATTTTGAACGTAATATGCTTTAAGAAGAAACATGTGAAGCCATGTTTTTTTTTTTGTTTATCGCTGCGGTGTAGTTAAGGATTCCGTCTTTCTGGAATAGGACGTTACGTCGATGATTAATCGCTTACAGACGTTTCGGGGCGACGCACTAACATTATTCTTCTCTCTCATTTCGACGTTTGAAGACGAGGTCATCCTGTTGCCTCAGAACATTGATGTTCGTATACACGTTGACACAATGTTATGTCATCAGTTGAGATGAATTAGCAAACACGACAGGCAAAGTACTTAGAAACATAACAGTGAAGGGCCTTCGCCTAACCATTTTGCCGTGAAAAGCAATAAGTATCACATATTCTAATTGTGTGTCTGTAGCTTCAGTTATGTAGCATGCAGTGCGCATGTGTCTTACTGTCGCTCTGCCGTATCTTTCCACATTATCTCATAAACGGAATGATTTTCGAAAAAAAAAAGTTATTTAACATAAAACGTGTTTTGATTTTCTCTTCAAATGTTGCCTTAAACATTTCTCATTATACGAACAGTAGAGTGAAATACTGCCATAAATATACTCTGGTCTTGTATAAATTACAGGTTATTCATGTCAGATTTTAATACAAGTTCGATTTTCTCGGCAGATTTTTTTTTAAAAATACGCAAATATAAAATTTCATTAAAATCCTTCCAGTGGAAGCGGGCGTTTTCCATGCGGCCAGACGGGCACACATGACGAAGAAAATAATCGCTTTTCATAATCTTGCGAAAGCGCCTAATAGCAACACGCTTCATCTGTCCGTATAGATGTAAGGTGGGCTTCAAGATAATATTTGCTTATTATTAACCTCGATACTGCACAGAAGTACGTCGTGATCTTCGTTCTTCGAGTGCTTTACCCACGCAGTAAGATAACCTTTCGACACTTTTTGGTAACTTTGTGTTGAGGAAGATTGTGAGTCCCGGTGTAGAAGAGGAGAAAATTTCTTGCCTGTATTCGAAATCGAACACCGGTTCTTCATCCAGAAATCAGATACTTTAGTTACATATTTAGTAAGGTCGTTAGAGTAGACACATAGCTTTCACCTTAAGACGCTGGGTAAGCCGGACATAGTGGCTGATCTTGTATAGGCCAGTTTGCTTGTACACGCTTATTAATATTAGCTTTTTTTTCCCAACCAATCCCTTTATACACAATTCTGTAAGCTAAGTGACACTTAGTTACTTAGCTTACAGAATTGTGCTTTGTAACTTAGCTTATGGAATTGTGCTTTAAAGGTGTGGTTTAAAAAGTAGCTAATACGATAGCTAATGTACGATGTGGATAACTTAAAAGAACGCGTCTTAACATTATTGCTATCCTTGGATTGATAAACAGTTGAATACCTAGATGATACCTACAAATTCGCAAGTATTAAAAATACATCGTCACTTGTATTTCACTAAGACTGAAACATGATTCGATCTTCCATAGATCATCCTCAGAGAGTTTACATCAGTGAATTCACCTCTGTTTATGCTGGTTTGATGTAAATTCCCTGAGGATGACAAGAGGAAGATCTAAACATGTTGGAGTTTTAGTGGATTATATGTGAAAGTGTACATTTCAATACTTGTAAAAGGGTGTATATTTTAATACTTGTGCATTAGCTGGTATTATCTATTAAAATTTTTACACGCATGTTTGCAGTGCCATGTTTTGGAAACACCCGATTTTTAATTGTAAAACAAATTATGCATAAAGGCCCTCTACGATTTGTTAAGATAACAGTAACTCTTATTTTGTTCTTGTTAAAGATGTACTGTATAATAAACATGTGAAGGAATTCTTTTTTGGCGTTTTGCTGCCCGTGCATCTCAGTATTTTTATCTCAGTAATTAACCAACTTGATGCACAAAATTTTTGTTTTACAATAAGTTTTATTTCATGCCTCTACATGTTTCGAGCACATGTGCTCATCATCACACGTATAGGTGGCCGTCTCGTGCACGAGACAGCCACCTATACGTGTGATGTGTAATGCAATTCTGACCTCCTGATGATGAGCACATGTGCTCGAAACATGTAGAAGCATGAAATAAACTTATTGTAAAACAAAAATTTTGTGCATCAAGTTGGTTAATTACTGAGATAAATATGAAGGAATGTGTGGCCACAGCACCACTTCGAATTCGAGAGATGAAGTTAAGAACAGACTAAATTGCGTTCTGTCCATTATGCAGGAACCGGTGACTTACCTCTTGATTTGTACAGTAACAAACTCTATAGGCCATCTGTACGTTACATGTCTTTTGCACTCATAACATCTTCGCACTCACTTCCCAAAATTGGTATTCAATACAATTGTTCCGTGAATTCTGATACATGTATACCATAAAGTATGTGTATATTTATGCACAGGAGTTTATATAACGTATAAATCGGAACTATAAAAATAAAATGAACATATTTGGATATAAATTTCAAGTTTACATGGATATACAACTTAGTGTGTTATACTGTATGAAAAAATGGTGGTGTTTTGAATGAAAGTGGCCGTTCGTGTATTAAACATCAATTATATTATAGTTTAATTATGCCTCTACACATTCCCACATTCTCCTGTAAAAAGACTTATGAAGGGCCTTGACCACCCGTGCAACCGAACCCCATGCGGTTCGTCTTTCCTACTCCTACACGCAATCTCAAACCTAGAGCTTATAAATCTTGTTCAGAATCATCCACCCACATTTTGCATCTGTCTTTCTGCTCCTTCACTTCCTCCTGGATACCCATCAAAAGTTTATTTTTTCGATTTATCACCGTGCTGTAGCAGTGGGATAAAATGTTATCATCTTCAGGGTGTGATACAACTGCGTACAATTTAACATCTTGCTCATATTAAACGATTTTCAAGTAAATCGGAGATCATTAACTCTCCATCACTGCTGCAATCCGTGCATTTCACGCTCCGTCATCCTGTGATAAAAATTACCGAACTTTTAGTTTCAGAAACTTTTCATACTTTAATATTGAAACCGAGCATTGAATGTAATGCCGTTTCCTATTCTTTTGTACGAAATACTAACATTTTGTTGTGTTGTATGAGATATAGTGTAACGCTTTTAAATGACGAATCAGGAAGACGCTGCCAGGATGTATCTAACAGTATTACTCTATTTTACACAAAGCCTAATTTGGCTGGAAATAATGAGGCAAGTAAATGACAAGTGTGTGGATATATCCGGCACACGTGTTGGGATTCGAACTGTATATTTCTAGAATATGAGACACACTGTATCTGTCCCATGCAGCTCAGTTCCTAAAAAGTTGTTCGGACATTATTATAGAATTACATTTCATTTGAAGTAAGACACAATGGGTCTAGTGTCACTGTACCCGCTAGCAGCGGCCTCTTTGATTCAGATGTGTAATGCTCGTGTCAGGTACCTATTCAGATATCATGAAGCCACCCATGATGATAATTATGATGAAAATTGAGTGATCCTAACATCCATGATGGAATTCCCCAATCGTCTCTCATTTAATTCCCTTCCATCCTCTTCTCTCTGTTTCTCTGCACTTCCCTACAAAATCTCTTCTGCCATTGGATCCCGTTGCTTTGTCTTTTCAAAGGCCGACTGGCATCGCCACCATGGCGTGTGTAATAACATTAATATATTATCATTACCGGAAATATAGGGCTTTGATCACGGTCCCTCTGATGCTCACTAATCAGTAATTACCAATAGCGCTAGAGGACATGGAAACGTATAAAGATTACAGTGGATATATTAGATCACGTAGGGGGATTTCTACAGGAATACGAAGGCAATTTATAGCCCAAGAGTGTGTGCCTTGACTTCTTGATTTTGAATTTGATGGCGTATCTTCAGCCTGGGAATACAGAGTAAAGTGAGGTGGTAATTTGCTGATGCAGAAGCTTCGGAATAGAGTATTTAAGAATTAAACATTGTTTTGATTTATAATATTACCGTATGCAAATAGTATTCAGAAGTTAAATTGTAACTAATTTCTAAGGCACTCATTCACATTTCCTGTCCTTTTGTTTCCAAGCTTCTTTCTGCCTATTTGCGAGGTCTGTACCTCTCTGCTCGCAAAGTCTGTGTGTCTACGTTCACTTCTATTCTATCCTTTTTCGCGTGTAGGAATAAATTTCCGTTCTGCGTGACAAGGTTCTTCATTTTGATTATAAATCTGCACCCAAATTTTGGTAATAAAATCTAGAGGTATGACGTCGCTAGTATATAGAAGCCCGTCATTTGACAGCCACCAGTCAATTTCATTCACCTCTCTTTCTCACAACCGACTTATTGCAACCCTGAATTAGTAACATCCTCCCATGTCCGCGAGCTTTTAAGTAGTTTTAACACCAAAAATGTGTTTGCTGCGCAGTAACACCTCTGACTAGTCACTTTCCCATTTTACCGTAACTTCCTTGAATTATTATTCTAAAAATATTTGTTTATCTCTATGAATGACGATAATTTGCTGATGTAATATCTAAAGTTCTTACTTTCTTAATTACTAACATATTCAAATACTTTATATCTCTTACCTTCAGTCCTTTTCTTAAAGAATCTTCAAACAATGTTTTTCCTTCAAAGTACGAGATCACGTTACTGACCCATACATGACACTGACAAAATTATTTCTTTATGTAACTTGATAAGACATATTTCTGCAAAAAAGAAGGGACGACAATTTTCCGAACTCATTAATAACAGGGATTTAGTGAATTTATTCTTCCCCCTAACAAAACCATGCCAGTCATTTCTGTTTTTTTTTTTTTGTGATTCAGGGAGGCCTGTTTAATTATTTAGGCACGCTCAGAATATTTATTTTTTGAGAATTTGTCGCCAATTTCGTTATCGCGTTCTTACTACGTGTTTAATAAATGTTGATGGGCCATAAGCTTTAATTAGAGCAGATTGCTTCCCGCTTGCTTACCTTCTATGTAGACTCTACCTGTCACTTCCATATAAAAAACATAAGGGCCGATAATTTTCTTTGTCTATATTCGTCGATGTTATGGCTGTTAAATCATTACTATATGCTGTAGGATAATGAAAAGGAGCAGCTTGTCACGAGTGGTAGAGCATTTGACATGTATTACATACAGAGTTTGGCATTCAGAGGACCGTGCAGCATCGTGATATATTCTTATAATAAAACCAACGAGATGCACCAATTTCTCAAATTTATTTTTGGAATAGGTTATGCTGACTGCTGGCTAGCAAGCAGTCAGCATAACCTGTATGTATTGCTGTGTGTACAGTGCTAGACTCCTGATGATGGACAGAGAAACTGTCCGAAACATGTAAGAGTTCTATTCCAAAAATAAATTTGAGAAAATAGTGCATCTCGTCGGTATTATTTTAAGAATGTATTACCGAGTTTCTCGTTCGAGTTTTATTCTCTTGCTTTTCCTCAGTTCTCGTAGATGTACAAGACAGCAGTAAATGTAAATGAGAAAAAGCTGAATCTAACCCAGAATTTTCCATCTCATCTTTTATAATAGTCCCTAATATGTTGAGAGCACTTCTTTCTTTGTATTCTGTCCATAGCATATTATGTAATTATTGCAGTCACTTTCGATAGCCAACACTGCTGCCATCCTCCGGTTTCAACATAGGTGTTGAACCCCGTAGGAATATTTGCACCGGAGAACACAAGCACAGCCGGTTTCCAGAACGTAGTGTTTTAATTACAAAATAGGCAATGGACGAAGTCCAAAGAAAAATGAGAGCTGCTGCATGTCATAAACCAACGGAACAGCGCATCAGAATTAAACCCCTAATATCATTCGAAAATAAGTATCTTGCGCTCTTTGCACAGTGTCGTACGAGTCAGGCAGCATAATGGCAGTTCCAAAAAAGTAATGGATGACTGAAGGGTTCTTGTCTGTCTTAAAATTAAAAATTCCAACGTGCGCAATTAAAGAAGAACCAAAAGGTTAGTGCCTACATGATGATTTCGCTGCTGTTCTCAATTGTACAGTTATTTTGAAGAATGCAGTTGCTTAATTCCTAGGGTCTACGGTAGAAAGAGTATGCTTCTTCCTACACCTCTTAGAGAATTTATCGAACTTTTTCTGAATGGGTAGTAACATCAGAGCAATAGAAGTCAGTAACACAGGTAGCACTTCGCTAAGCGATGATACCAGTAATCGGGAGATAATGGAGATCCAAGGAACTGCCCCCAGCATCCTCACGTTCTGTCCTTGTCTCATGCACGTATGTTGCACTACGTGCTAGCACAGGGCATTACTGACCTATGGCACGTCAAGGCATAACTTATTTCTCTTTCATAAGGAAACGAAATTACCTTTGAACAGCCATTCATCATATACCGCCAGAGTGATAAACATTATTTTATGTTAGCAATTGTTTCGACATTTTTCGGTGGCTTCGGTACAACTGAAAGATATTTGTAACCCCACCAAAAATTCTTATAATAAAACCAACTAGATGCACTAATTTCTCAAATTTATTTTTGGAATAAAACTCTACATGTTTCGGACAGTTCCTCTGTCCGAAACATGTAGAGTTTTATTCCAAAAATAAATTT
>Ga0123354_10010444_pt1 | contig 14304 bp, 8 predicted proteins | sample TergutLab28metaG_2_FD_97872 | JGI IMG/M metagenome (GOLD analysis project Ga0123354, IMG submission 97872) | Labiotermes labralis P4 segment gut microbial communities from Petit-Saut dam, French Guiana - Lab288 P4 | ecosystem: Host-associated > Arthropoda: Insects > Digestive system > Gut ... | reverse complement strand
TTTTTTTTTTGCCCCCTCCATGTTCAGATGATTGTTTCATTAGTCATCCATCCACATGTATGTTGAATTGTAATGGATCTGTTTGGCTGCATTACTGACCCCTGTAGTATCTGCAAAAGTCCTGGGCTGACTGGCCAAGATAATTTTTCACCTGAACGAGAGTAAGGGTGTTACAGTTTTACTTCGTGACTAATGAGGAACATGAAGTTTTGTTTCCTTTTCAGGAGGGGGCAGAGAGAGACCAACTGGTGGTGGCAGTGGCAGTGGTAGTGGCAGTGATGGATCAGTTGTTATGGACTCTGCTGTATGCACTGCCACAGGCTTGTTTAGACATTAATGTGTTGTAGCTTTGTAGCTTGAGAAGGTGAGGTGAGTGAGGGCATGTTGCGACACCAGTCTGGTGGATGTGGCTCCGATTTATTTTTTTTAACATTACATTGGAATCAGACAAGTAATGTGGAGAATTAAACAGATTAGAGTATTCATCTGTTGGTAACACTGATGGCCAGTGTAACTTCATATCAAAACTGGTAACCACTGTTCAGTATGGGTTACAAGTGCTGAATTTCCATATAAACAAATAATTAAGGTTGTGAGAGGAGTGAAGTATGATTTTTATATGGAGCTACTGACAATACTGATTCTTAATTGTGATTCAGAATCTCATGTACTATGCATGGGTTAGTTCAATTGAAATCAGACAAGTGCGTTACGAATGTCAAATGGTATAACAACACAGTTTTTTACCTTCATCTCTCAGCAGCAGTGCTGTATTGCTGTGGTTCAATATGAGCCTCTTATTTACCAGTTTCTGTGAAAATTGAATTCCTTGTAGGCATGTTGCCACATGTATGAGTACACACTGTTTGCATGCCATATGTTAGAGGAAGTGACTGTCTCCTTCCACAAGTCTCTTGGAAAGTACTGTGCTGTAAAGCATTAGTTTCCTGTTCACAAACCTACAGCAGATCACTTTTTGTATTGTGTTTGGATCCGCAGTAGGACAGGAAACCCTGAATGTATCATAGTTTGGGTAAAGGGATATGATTGACTAGTTGTAGTGCCTCTGGGGTTTGTGAAAGATAGGCAGTTTCACAAAGCCTTGTGCACTTTTTTCTATCCTCAATAGCATTCACTTCATGTTTTTACCAGTTCCTGTTGCCACTGTTCACATATTTTCTTTTGAACTTCTTCTGTCACTTAGGTTCCAAAATGTTTTGTTCAGTCTTCCCTGTGGCTGTTAGTAATCATTTTACTTTTTCAAACTGAAAGCAATCCTGCCATCTGTACATAAAAGTGACCATATTATTTCTGTCCTTAGTATCACAGATTTATCTTGCAGTGTATATACTGTCATATTGTGCCAAAGTGTTAACTCATTAGTAGTCCATGGCATTTTCATCTGTTTCACTCCTTGCACAAGACTGAATGTTGAAGTCATGCACACTTTCATATCAAGATTTTACATGACAAAAACTGTTTGTTGAGCTACACAACAGTTTATACTTCTGGAGTGGGAATGCTGCAATCTGTTTATTTTGTCATTAGGTGCAATTTGCTTCATAATGTAGTATTTATTTTCCTTGTACATTGTTTAAATGTAAGATGTGTAATTCAGAAAAAGTAACTTCACAAATTGGCATGTTTATGAATGAATCCAGTACAGATGTGTCACACATAATGAAGAGCCTGATGATGTGTTGATGAAGATAGGTTTTGCATTTTGCCCATTATTGCATTTGGTATGTTGGTTTGTACCACCCACTGTGACAGTGAAAAAACACTGCATTTTGCCTGTACAGTAATTTTACTTATGATTCATGCATGTTAATGTATCAGTTTCACGTAACTGACCTATGGTATTGTGATGGAATTGACCGTCAGACATTATTATTTTAAAAAAGACAGAGCATCTTTAGTGCTGTCTCTCAGCTGCACTGTGACCAGTAGATCAGACTTCCAATGCTCATCATGAAGTACTGAAAGAAAAGACATCATTTGACCATATTTTCTGTATACTCTGCAAAGTAGACGTTACGCTTCGTAAAGATGATGGCCTAGCTCACACATATGACCACTTACATGACAGAAGGTCATACATGGATAATCCATACACAGTCAGTTGGGATTCCGCTGTACTTGAAGGAAGACCTGCCCCAATACCACTTTTTCAACCACAAATCTGAGATGGATTGAACCCAGTGAAGCTGAGATAGGTGTGGCATGAAGCATGCAACAAGTAGAGGAATGCATTTTATTCTTTGGTACTGAAAGCACAAAACAAGTACAGAATGGAGCTAATGATTGTGTTTCTATTCTTCAGACTGAAGAGGACAGCACTGTGCAGAGGAACTAGAAAATTGAGTTATGGAAACTGTAAAGTTGACTGGCAGTGTTTACATAAGGCAAGGTTTAATAAATTGATGTTATGTTTCTTGTCATGTGAATGCACACAGCATCTCTGTCTGTGTGCATGTTGCATTCATCGCAATGCAACACATTTTGTTCACCAGCAACAGGAATCACAGTCTCTTGCAGCTGTCACATGCTGTCCAATGTTTGGACAAAATCCAGCTACCAAATGTTTCTGCCAGCTTCAGATCACAATCCTGATGACACTCTGTCCAATTAATGCACTTCATTTTACATACATGCTAGGATTTGTATGAGCTAGTATGTATTTCACTGCAGTTACCAGCATCAGGTATTGACAGTCCCCAGATTTCATGACTATTTACATAATCCTGACACTACATTCTGGAACCTCTACACTGTAACATGTTGCGTTCTTCCATTTTGTGAAATATTAGGGCAAGACAATTTCTTTATCCAAGAATAAAGGTTTTTCATACATGTTAAGTAACAAGGTGTATGTTTAGACACACTTTGTGTGTATACTGATGGCAGAAATGTGTGGTAAACCACTCAGTTTAAAACTAAATCTTCTGGAAGTGTTCATGTCTCTTTTGGGTTTAGTAATCTTGCAAGCCTTGATTTGGTATTCTGAATTCATATATCAAAACTGTACAGCAGAATTTATGAGCTGGTGTTATTTAAATCACCAATAGCAAATTGATGCCCACTTCCATCATTTCCCATGGATCAGAGTCTCTGTTCCCTACACATTTCTGTCACAGCACTTCACTCCTATAGATTAACAAAATTCTTGCAGTGCAAGCGTCATTTAAACACTATAAAATATCTAACAAAATTCATACCCACATCTCACAATATGCATTTTGCAACCCAAATTCAAACTAACTACAAACTGAAAACAGCATATCACAATATTTTAGTGACTAGGGTGCTGTCCAAAGTCTCATGTTTGGACCTTTGTTGCAGCATCACAACTGTTAACGGGAATGTATGAGCTCCGAGCTGTTTTGGTAGTTTTACTGCCGAGAAGAAAAGGCTGTGACATGCATTAATCTGAAGTGCAGTGTGTCCTGAGTCACTGCATGTAACAAAGCTAAGAGCCAGCACAGCTCAGTCCATCATGGGATGAAGTGTGAGCTGATAGGGGGGGGGGGGTCAATTCCTGGCAAGGTCAGGGAATTTCCCTTTGCTACCACTGTCTCTTGACCATATTTGGGGACCATGCAACCTATTTTACATCAGACATCTTTGAGTTCTTTGTGAGGGTAAAGCTGTGAAAACAAGCAGCAGACCATTGACAATCTAGTGTAGTGGTTAGGAATATGTGGTGTTCTACCTCCATTCCACATATTTTCATGGCACTTTCCTTCACCATGGAGCTTAAGCAGCTTTAATTTACAGTACAAGGGTTGTATTTAAAACAGAAGCAGGCAAAAGAGTGAAAATGCATCAATTTGTGAAAGTATGTAGTTAGTACTGTGACATTGTGTAGTGTGGTAGGTAGATACATAGCTTCCACTTAATAGACTACATGTTGGCACATCCTGAAGACCACAGTGTGAACTTTCACTGCTGTGACTTGAAAATGTACAATTTCTTAAATGATTTTGTATCTAAAGGCCCAATATGTATATTGATAATACAGCAGATTTGGTATTCCATTTATATCGATTAAAGCATCCTGCACTAGTTGAGTGAAATTGCAGTTATTGTGCTGGTCTGAGTGCTGTGGGCAAGAACTGTATTAAGTTCTTCTTAGGCATCCAAACAAGTGTTGTACCTTCTGCTCAATTTGTTACTAGTGTACTGGTTACCTTTGTGTGTGTGTGTGTATCCGTAAGCCAGTCCGAAGACATGGTCAAGTGAACGTTCAGAGCTGTGCTCACTTATATCTGAGTGACTGAGGTTTTAATCTCAGCTGTGTTGTCTCTAGGAAGGGCTTGGGATCCAACTTCACTACTATCCAGTGAGGTTTGGTATTGCTTGGAATATGAAGTCATTGCCAAGGTTGAGAATGTATGAAGCTACATCTCTACTTCTGTACACCTTCATGGCATGAGGCTGAGTGACACTAGAAGCTAAGTTTAAGCATCATGCTTAGGAGTGTATGTGCCAAGTAGAGTGAAAGCCTGCAGGCACTTTGTCCATTTGTACTAGTCGGTAGATGCCCTGCCAGAAATTGGACCAAAACATTACCATTTGTAAAATATGTGAAAGACACCAAGGGAACACTTTAAGATACCAAGAGGCCTGAACTAATGCAACACTGACATGGCCACTTTGTACACGTATACATCATCTCGTTACATTTTTTGGTCCCTTATATGGTAATAGAAAAGTTTCATAGAAGACATAGTGCATTGTCTAGTTCAGTTTTGGCAACATTACAATGTACAAATAATAACTAACCCTTTGCCTCATTTAAATTTTAGCACTTCCTTTATGAAAAGCATGAATACTTTATGAATCATAAAAGATAACATTATGAAATACATGTCATTTTGTGGAGAAATAAACAAATACTAATGAACAAAATAAACTGTACAGAAATGTTCACCAGCTATAGTGATTTGGTAATATAGAGATGGATTTGACATGCAGCATGAATGGAAAGAAGAATATTAGCTGGGAAACTTTACTCAAATCACTTGAAATACCCGACCATACGTGAGACATTGATAGTTGGGGATCACAGAAAATTAGACTGTTGATGTAACTGGCCTATATGTGGGCTTTTACGATGAGTGTGAAGTTTCTTGGGGGGGGGGTTCAGATAAAGTACAAAATATATCAACTAACTGAAAAATTATTGCTTGTTTACGGAAGATAGGTACTGTTTAGCTTGTTGTGGGGTGGCTGTCGTAGTAGTTGATTGCACATTTCTTGCTAGCTGTAAGTGCTCTTTGTCTGATTTTGGCAGTGGAGCAGGACATCCTTAAATGTCATGCTTCATGATGTTTTCAGATTGCACGATGCCTGTATCTGAACAGACAATTGTCATTTAGTCTGTTTTGGTTCTCAACCTGTGGCAGTTCTTTACCATGCTTCGAGGCTGCCTTGAACCGAAGATTGGCATTTCTGATATCAAATACCTCTGCTGCTTCATTGTTTAACATACTTGTTTGATTTAATTTAATGAATCAGTTTTTTCCAATCTCAGGTTTGAAGGGACTGATAATGTAGCCAGAATTGTTACGGCTTTCCTTCATCCCTTCCAGCAAATTCCTGAAAATGTACTGTGACTGCTTTACACCACATTATTCCCATTTAAAATAATACTGCCATTTGACATGGTGTCACCTGCTGTATGCTAATTAATACTGTGTCTATTTCAATGAGTGACTTTGATTTTGGTTATTGTCCACAAGTTTAAATGTAGTGTTGGTTCTTGCATGGATATAGGTTAGTCATCTCATATACCAACATAAATTAAATTAATCACCAGTTTTTAAATGAAAGGTGGCTTAGAAAGCAAAGGCATCGATTTAGTGATGATCATGAGAAATGTGCGGGGTGTCAGACACAAACTTAGGTGCTTGTGGCAATTTATGCATATTAAGTATGCTCCAATGAAAATTTCTGTGTTATATGGTGTACAAAATCTTCATATGGTCACTTGTTTCTGCAACTGTTCACAAAGTCATTTTGGAATTTGGAACTGCATTGAACTGGTTAAACAATCTCGAGAGTGAAAAGTTTTATAATCACGAAACTTACATGAAAGCGAGTCAACTGGAAATCTTAAAATGATTATTAGCAGCTAATTTGGATCAAAGAAATTTGGTACAACTTTGTCATTTTTCATTGTTGTGCCCATTGCAGTCAATGCACGTCCTCCAGCATTTCACCAATGCCTGAACTACTCATAAAAAAAAAAAAAAGATCCCCTGGCTGCATGTGTAGCCACTTTTGCATGCCTCGTGCATATCTTCGTTGGGTTGGACATTCTTTCCAATAAGGGCATCCATGAGTGGTTCAGAGATTTGCTAATCACAACAAGTGAAGTCAGGCAAGTGTGAAGGATTGGGGAGACAGCCAAATGTCCTTGAACTCTTTTGCTGTCATACAGACAATTTGTTGCCTGGCATAGTCATGATGTAGCAAGACACCAGTACTGAGCAGTCCTTGACATTCCAATCTGATAGCTGGTCTCAAATGATTTGTAAGAAGTAATGTAGTTATATAAATTGCAAAATATATAGTCTAACACAACTCAGTTAATTGTTACTATTGGGATTAATGGTATATTTTACAGTATTACTTCTGGCTACATGTTTCGGCTCTATTTGAGCCATCTTCAGGCTGAAGTATTATTTACTTAAGAAGGTGATATATACAGTTCAGAGTATTGTTGTCAATTGTGAGATCTCGCATTACATATTTAAAATATTGTAATTAAAATAATATGCAGTAAAGTAAAAGTGTATTAAAATAATCTTGAATCAATTAAGTATGATTCAGTATATTATTAAGATGTACAGGCGGACCCCCGTATCTGCGGTTTACAGTTTACTGCGGCCTGAAAAAATTAGGAATATTAAAGAAATAAACTGTTCATAAGTTTGAAAATGCGCGCCAAGAGAGAATGGGCCGTAACATGGTGAAATCCAGCAGCCCAAACGCGCACAGTACTTCACCCATCTTCCTTTGTCTCCATACCCACACTTCCCCACAAACTTGCCACCATTCTGCTTCTAGCATTCTTACTGTTCAAATTAGTTGCTGCATTATTGCATTGTTTGTGTTCAGAAAGCAACAAGAAGAATAAGTCGGTGAATACCTACAATAGGCTAAAATATTTTTTAACAATACTTCCTTATTACAGTTTATGTACAGGTACGTAAGTATGATTTTCATTGTAAAATGTCTAACAATAACACATTTTTTCATTGCTTATGCAGTGCTTTGATGGAAAAGCATGATTTTTATTATTCTATCATCCCTTGAAACTGTACTTGATACTGTACAGTACTGTACTTTTTCATTGCTGTATCGTCTCTTGAGGATTAGGCTAAAATGTCAGAATCCCTTACTTTCATATGTACGAGAGAGAGAGAGGAAGTACACTGTAATTGTACAATGTAGTGTACAGTACACTTTATTATTACTTTATTTAATGTTGATAATGTCTTACTGTGCGTAATTTATCAATTAAACTTTACCATATTTATGTATGTTACACAAATATCACGTCATGTAGCGTTCGGTATTATCCGCGGTGTCACATAACTGCAGTAGGTCTTGGAACATATTACCTGCGGATATGGGGGTCCACCTGTACAATGTTAAAATTAAGGATGTTATTGGATTGGAGTATGTATTACCAAGTAATTAATACTTCAGTCTGAAGATGGCTCAAATAAAGACAGCCGAAACATGTAGCTGGCAGTAATAATGTAAAATGTACCATTAATCCTAATAATAGCCATTAATTGAGTTGTGTTTGACTATATATTTTGCAATTTATATACCTACATTACTGTTTGTGGGCCAGGTAGCTCAGTCGGTATAGCGACTGACTACGGGCTGGATGGTCCGGGATCGAATCCCGGCGGGGACGAGATTTTCCGCCCGTCCAGACTGGCCCTGGGCCCCACCCAGCCTCCTGTAAAATGAGTACCGGGTCTTTCCCAGGGGTAAAGTGCGGCCGGGGTGTGCTGCTGACCACTCACCCCCTTCTAGTGCCGCAGTTATGGAAGAGTGGAGCTATACCTCTACCCACCCTCTGGGCCATACTGGGCCTGTAACGGGATTACTTTACCTTTACATTACTGTTTAGCAACATAACTGGGATGTCTCAACTGAAAATGATTCCTAAGAAAATCACATTATGAGGGAATAGTTACTGTTGTTCCCGTGGATGTGTACTGCTCTACAAGTGGGTCTTGGTGATCCCATAACATCATGTCCACTTATCTCACAAATGCCTTTATGCAGAATTTTTTTGGGTTTTCATGAGCAGTATAGGTGTGATTTTCTTTTTGCCCTCTTCATTTAAGACTGGAAGTAGTGGACCCAGCTTTTATCTCCAGTCACTATGCACTCAGGAAGCCCTCACCATTTGTTTTGTATCAACTGAAAAACTACTGGCTGGCATCTACACATCTCCAGTTTAGGAATCGTTTGTCTCAGCACCCACACTTCGTGGAATTGCAACATGTTATGGATGGTATGGTGAGCTGAACCATGGCTGGTGTCCAAAAAGACAGCCCCTTTGGGTACTGTAAAGCAAGATTTCTCCCTCTTGATGTGTTCTGCCTTCACACTTTTAAGATTTTCACTTGACTCACCCTCATACATACGAAACACACAAATTCTTTGTTCGAAGCACCCATTTCCTTTCAAACACCAAGGTGGTATGTCAGCATGTTTGTTCCTAAGGAATGAGTAATTTTGTTTATTGGAGGGTTTTGACAAAGAATGTCTCTACCCTTGCTTTCTGACTCTAGCCACTGATACATGTGCAGACCATTTATATCCATGCAACACAAGACCCATCAAGTGTCTTCTTAACATTATCATATATGCAGAGCCACCACAGTCATATGTTTTTAGCAGCTGCAATCCCCTTTTCTAAATTAAGGCAGTTCAGTACAGCAGCTCCTACAGAGCTGCGGCGAGTCAACATAGATGTCACCAGTGTCCATTTGTTCAGTTTTGGATCATAGCGCTCTACAGAGTTGAGTGATGAGCTCCCATCATTGCCTCCAAGAGCATACAGGCAGCCCTCGATCTCCACAACCTCGTGTGTGGACCTGTATTTCAAGGACAGACATTACCAGTTAGATATGATCTCAGTGAACATATACGAGATTTGAGGTATCTTTACAGCAATGAATATTAACATTATCATCTTCTGATACATGACAGCAGGTATTGGTAAATAAGTATGAACATTTATTTTACATTCAAGATTGAAGGCAGCAGGTTCCTGAAGAACACTGGTATCTACCTAACAGTTGTCATGGTGTCACATCACAGCAAGACAGTAATATTCACGTCACAACAGTTACGTTACCTTCTGGAGTGCATGGATGATATAGGTTCCCAGGCATTTCTCCTGATGTTGAACCGCTCCCCACTTGACATACACATGGTGCCATCATTGCCTCCAATGCAATATAGAGCCCCATCCAGGGGGGCAACACCACAGCTACTACGGCGACTGCTCATGGAAGGCACTGGAAACCATCGTCCCATCCTGGGGTCAAACCGCTCCACGCTTGCCTGGTAGTTAGTGGAGTCAAATCCTCCCAGTGCATAGACACAGTTCTCTGGGACAAGAACAGGTTGACAGGAGAACATTAGTGGCAATAGACTTTTCGGACGGGAGGAAAGCACACACCCAAGTGCATCACAATTTGTACTCTTACTTGATGAACTGAGAGTGAGATAGGCAGGCACATAACATGCATGGGAGAGATGAGAAATATACACAAAGTTTTGATTTGTTAACCTGAAGGGAAATGACCACCAGTGAGAAAGGGAAGATAATGGCAAACTGAACTGGGTCATAAAGAAATGATGAAGGAGCATGGATGACCCAGGATTATACTAGTGGTGAGATGTGAAGACAGTGATGAAACTTGTATGCTTCATGAAGAGCAGAGAGTTTCTTGACTAGATCAGCAACTATGCAGTTTTCAAGGAAACTACTCCATTTAGTTAGTTGCTTGGCATATTTGATCTGCAAAGGGGAGCTGCCATAGTGCTTTCAGTATAGTAATGAGGTCCTTGGCTGGAAGACCCAGGGTATGAATCCCAGTTGGGCCAAGAGATTTTTCTTTTCTCCAAAACATCAAGACTGGCTGTGGGGCCCATCCAGCCCGCTATTAGGTAGGTACTAGGGTGGGGCATGAAGCTGACCACTCACTTCGATCTAGTGCCAAGGCTAGGAATGAGTGGAGCTACAAATATTCTCCCACTGCATGCTTTCATGGCATGGGCTGGGACAGCTTTACTTATATTTGATGTTTGAATCTATGTCATAATGCAAGTTTTTCTATTCGATTACCATGTTATTTTCCTTCTATGACCACTGACATCTGTACCTATGTTGTGTGCTATTTGTTCAGATGGTGTTCGTGGATTTCCTGAGCCCCTCCAAGCAGAAGGTGCCCCAGGTTAATTCACCTGTTCCTTGAGTCCATGCCCTTACCAACAACAGCAGTGCGGCAGTAACGTCTGCGTGTGGTCATGGCTGGACACGAGGTCCAGACCCCTGTCAGCGGGTCATAGCGTTCCATGCTGCTGAGACACGATGCACCATCATAGCCACCACACACATAAAGCAGCCCATCAAAGCCACAGGTACCCAGACAGCTCCGTTTTGTGCCCATCGGTGTGATGGCAGTCCATTTGTTCACCTGTGGGTTGTAGCTCTCTGCGGACGTAAGGTCAGATGCTCCGTCATACCTGCATGTTAATACAAAAATTGAGATTAAAGGCAACTTACCACTTCAGCAGCAACCAAGAGCTGGGACTGTCCCACAGTTTAAAGTTATTGTTAACTGCTTTAAAGCATGATGGCTATGAACTTATTTCACCACTTGCCCTGACATTTGAACACTCCCCACTCTGCCCACATGGTGTGATTTGTATGTTTCTCACAAGTGATAGCAGTTATTTGCCTAAACATCAGTAATGGAGATGGAATGTGGCATCTGTAAATCCTGTTTGCATGAACTTGAGGCTTCAGAGGGCTACATGGTGTCCTATTTCCTCACCCGCCCACCACGTAGAGAAGTTTGCCCAGGCTGGTGACGCCACTGCGACTGCGCCGGTACACCATTGGCGCAATGGGTATCCAGCGGTCTGTCCGTGGGCTGTAACACTCACACTCACTGTGGATCGCGAACAGAGAACCTCCACCTGTAACGAGTCATGGCAGCTACGTTATGTTACACTTTTTACACATTATCTTAATATAGAGGTATATTTTAAAATTCCTGTTAACACAAAATATTGCTGACCGACATTCATTGGTGGTAGCTTTTCTCACACCCCAGAAGTTCGCGCGGGCTCCACACTGGTATTATGGACGGTACAACCGGCAGGCCAGTATGAATACCACGGGTGCCGCAGACGGCGTACACACGTTTTTAGACGGAGTGTTTCACAAGCGTAAGGGGCGGCACATACACGTACCCACAGCGAATAGATAGGGCCGCATTCCCTCGGGACGCCGCTCCACCGTACGCTCCGTTGTCAGTGCTGACCTCTGCTCGGGAAGTAGATGGTACCTCATGGCCTCCAGCAGCAGTTCCTTGCACTCCGCATTTTCACGAACTAACGCTTCCGAATCCACGTAGCTCATTAGGAAGTCGCGGGCCATCAGCGGCAGGCGGACATGTCGCATTAGCTGCACAGATAAACACATTAGGGTGACGGGGGGTGGCTGAGTGGAGAGTTTTCCCCTCTCATGGCGCAAGAGACCCTATTGGGCCAGGGCGTCCTGATTATCGGGGCTTCACGATCACACTCAGACATACCACACTCGTTAGGACTCCTCTGGACGAGTGATCAGCCCGTCGCAGAGACCTGTATCTGACAACACAACATTTTTACAAAAGACAAACTTCCATGTCTCCGGGAAAATTGGAACCCTCAATCCCATTAAGCGAGCGGCTGCAGACCCACGCCTAAGACCGCGCGGCCACTGGGATCGGCCAAGGCGTGGAAGTTACTGTGCCTACCTGAGCTACGTGCTGCTGTCTGTCGGCCAAATCGTGCTTCACCCAGTTCATAACGGCTGTGAAGACTTTTTCTTCCGACGAAATGTTCAGTTGACTGTTGGAGATGAGCTCCTGCACCTGCAACAGGCCGTTGAGTCCCTCAGCAGATCAATAAATCACGCGAATGTATATTACTGTATTAACAAGAGCTAGTCGCTATAAAATTACGTGCTCTTATGACGGTTCTAGTGTTAGATTTTTAGATGTCAGACGGCGAGACGAAAGATTCAAACCAAATGGCAGCAAGCATTCTCCGAATTGAATATGACATTCATTTCAGCGTGATTGCAGGTCTTGCTTTGGTAGTATCGTTACCGAATAGTTGATTTTTGCCTAATTTTTTTCTTGGAAGAATTTGTGTACAGAGAGTCTTTTTTATCGTCCCAAGAAACTGCGTTGTTGTAAACGAAGTCTTCACCCATCGGGAATTTTAAGTCCGTTTTTTCCCCCTCCTGCAGGTCACCTTATTGTATGTCATGGAAGGGACTCGAAATGCCGACCTTGTAGCTTCTAAGAAGACTTCGCACCTTTTGCAAATGTTCCCGTATATAATACACGGTGGAACTCTGCCCTGTAATATTAGCAGTTTCTGTTCAAATACTGTGATTCGGTTCTTGCCAAGTGGATTGTTTCCTTAAACTATGGTTTAGTGTCCACAGCAAAAAGATTGGCAATGTACATATAACGTAACATTGTGCCGCGTTCGCATAATATTTGTACCTCCTCGGCCATCCGAACAGCCCGATAACTCGAAGGTAGCGCTTTTATGGGGATTCAGTGTCGCCGGAAACATGTAAAGTTCCCGATTTTAAACAAATCTGGATCTTCTCGACGGCCTTTCATAAAAGTCACAGACATAACATTTCACTTCTTTTAATAAAACCAACTAGATACACTAATTTCTCAAATGTATTGCGAGCTGGCAGCAAACCTGTATGACATATACCATTGTTGTGTGTACAGTGAAAAACTCCTGGTGATGGACAGAAGAACTGTCCGAAACATGTAGAGTTTTATCCCCAAAATAAATTTGAGAATAAGTGCATCTAGTTGGTTTTATTAAAAGAATTTATCACGATGCACGCTCACCTGAACGTCAAAATAAAATTTCACGGATATCCGTCCAGTGGGAGCCGCTCGGAAACATTCAGACTGGCAGAAATGGCGGAACTGATAGGCGTTTTTCACGACTATGCGAACGCACCCAATAATCGAACTGATTAAAATCTGGAGATCCAGGAAGCCATTAACCCCGCATTATCAACTGGTGCATTGTCTGTATGAAGGAACCGTGCTTGTTCTAAAGTTCACGAAGGCCCAGAGGTGGAGTAGAGGTATAGATCTACTCTTTCTTTAACCTCGGCGATAGATGGGGTGGGTGGTCAACGCCACGCCCCGGCCGCTTTATCCCCGGAAAAGACCCGGTACCCATTGTACAGGAGGATGAGTGGGCCCCAGGGCCGGGCTGGACGGGTGCGGAAAATCTTGCCCCCACCGGGATTCGATCCTTGTTTTCTTATGTTAATTCCCTGAAGAATCGTGTCAGAACGTAATGGTCGAAACGCGACACATACAATGCGATGGCCTCTCCCTGAATACGAGGCGTTCCTTATCCTTCTAGCGGTGTGCACGGTGCCACATCCCAGGAAGACCTAGCCAGCTGTTTGTACGTTGTGATTTTGTTCGACATTTTGATGACGAGGTTATAAAAGTATGCATAGCTTTCCCAGCATTTACGTCTAAACTAACATCTTAAACAACGACTGAGTACAGCTTTATGCTCACGCCCCATAAATTCACATCATTAACGCAGACCGGAAGTTGTTGTGTCCAATTTCAGTCCCTCCAGGTGTTCTTGGGCTCCCCTAATGGCATATTCTAAATAAGGTTGAAAAGCGGTGCGGTTTGGTGTTTTCTTATTTCAGAAGATTCCAGTAACAGGCTTATATGACAAATATTTATGTATTCGGGCTTACATTTAAATAGCATCCAATTTTATGTAATGGCGTTTTAAACCATCCCAATTATACACTGTCAAGGATCAATGAATAACGAATAAAAAAGGATATGCAAGGAAACTGTCGTCAGTGCCGTCGAAGGTGGGGGGGGGGGGGGCCGGAAAAAATTACCGGGGCCAGGCAATCCGGAAAAATTGTTTCATCAGGGCCTGCATCCCCCCTTGGCGGCCCTGACT
>Ga0123354_10010443_pt1 | contig 14307 bp, 14 predicted proteins | sample TergutLab28metaG_2_FD_97872 | JGI IMG/M metagenome (GOLD analysis project Ga0123354, IMG submission 97872) | Labiotermes labralis P4 segment gut microbial communities from Petit-Saut dam, French Guiana - Lab288 P4 | ecosystem: Host-associated > Arthropoda: Insects > Digestive system > Gut ... | reverse complement strand
CTACCGGGGCACATTCAACTATGGGGGCACCAGTGACGCGGAAAGCCAGGCCAGTGTGGCCAGGCTGCAGGCGATGTTCCCCACCATCGGCACGATCGACAAGACGATCGCCCTCATGGCCACAAAGGTGGCCATCTGGAAGCTGGTCGGCGGGGACGGCGTGACAGTACTCAGCACCACCCTCGACAACGACGCGGCAAGGAAGGCGACCTTCAACGCTTTGGTGGACGGCCTGGTCAACGCGGCCACCCAGGCGGCGGCGGGTGCCACCATTCCGGGCCAGTTGGATCCCACCTCGTTCAGCCTGCAGGTTGGCCCGTCGACAGCGACGCCGACCTACGACGACACGAGCGACCCCAACTACAACCTGTTCGGCCCGATGACGGTGACGGGAACCCTGGACAATCCGGCCGCCGGCGGTGACCTGAGCGGTTTGACGGACGTGGCACTCACGGCCAGCGGGTTGGAGTCCAGTGGCGTGAAGTTCCTGGCGTCCATGTCGTCGACTGATCTGCTGCCAACTGGGACGGTGCCGGGCACGGCGCAGTCGGCCCAGCTGGTGGCCGGAAGCGAGTCGGGCGGCGTGTGGACCAGCGACGAGTTCTACCTGGCCATTCCTAAGGGACGGACGCCGGACCGCGGTGACGCCCTGACGGTGAACGCCATGGCGATGGCCCCTGACGTGGCGGTGCAGGAGGGCACGCCGATTGTCTTCGCCTTCGCTGACTCCACCACCGAGGTGCAGGATTGGGAGGCCATCCAGGCTTTCGTCGGCGGCACGTCCGCCAATCAGTCGGTTAACCTGTATGCCGAAGCCAACTGGTACAGCGGCGGCACCAGTGAGGGCATCCTGCGGATCGCCAAGACGGTGCAAAACGCCTCGCCGCAGGACGTCGGGATCAGCTTCAACTTCAAGGTGTACTACAACAACAGCACCGACTGGAGCACCGTGAAGACGCTGAATCTGACGGACTTCCCGGTGCGCGGCGCCGTCGTCGACCCCGTCAACAACACGTTCTCGATGAGCAACGGCGGCATGGCGATTATCGCCGGCCTGCCCATGAACGTCAGCGGCTCGCCCGGGTATTCCTACCACTACTGGGTTGAGGAGGTCAGCCCTCCGACTACCGGATTTGATCCGCCGAGCCTGGCTTTGACGGGCGGCACCGCCGACACCGGCATGTCCACCGGCAACCCGATAGGCCCCTTCCAGTTGGACACGGGAAGCACCACCGGGCTGGCCTTGGTGACGGTCACGAACACGCAGGAGACGGGCAAGTTGTCGGTCATGAAGTCGCTGGCCGGCGATCCGGGCGGTTGGGGCGTCAACACGTCAACCCCGTTCAAGGTGGAGATCAAGGACCTGACCTACAACAACTATCTGGTGTACCAGTCGGCCCCTGGGACGGACGGCTCGTTCCGCTGCATCGGCAATGACGTGGACGGCTTGAGCGAGCCGTACGCGGGCACGGCCATCAAGGATCTGACGGTGACGGCCGCCCAGCCGGTGGAGGTGAGCAACCTGTGGGCCGGCCACGTGTACGCGGTGGTCGAGGTGACGACCGGTGCAAGCTTCAAGACGACGTACTCGACCGCGGGCCTGCTGTTCCGCGCCGGTGGCGGCGAGACGATCACGGTGGTGAACACCTACGACGTGCCACCCACCCCGCCGACCGTGCCACCCACGCCGCCCAACATCACGTCACAAACGGGTGGCTTGTTGATGCCCGGCACCCCGTGGTTCTGGCTGAGCGGTGTGGTTCTGCTAGGCATGATCTGCCTGGCGGCCAGCAGACGTGAGTGGAGGCGCGTGGTCTGACAGCCACCCCAAATTCCCCCTCCTTACTTAGCTTAGGAGGGGTGGCAGCCACGGAAAATTCCCCTCCATTCCCCTCCTTAGGAGGGGTGGCGGCGGAGCCGACGGGGTGGTCCTACTGAGGAAGGGCAGCGCCGGAGCCACGGAAAATTCCCCTCTGGGGAGGGGTGGCGGCGGAGCCGACGGGGTGGTTAGGCGCGAAGCGCCGGGGGTGGCGGCGGAGCCGACGGGGTGGTTGGGCGCGAAGCGCCGGGGTGGTCACCTTCGACAAATACCGCGAGGTTTCGGCGTGGGCTAAGCTTGTACCGCTGAAATGATCCAGCCACCGCCAAGCAACTCCGGAGATGAAGAGTTAGTCGTATGTACCGTCACTTCACCAAGCGTCTTCTCGACATGGCTCTCAGCTCCGTGGCCCTTGTCGTCTTGGCCCCTCTGATGGCGCTGATAGCCGTCTGGGTGAAGGTTGACAGCCCAGGCCCCGTCTTTTTCACGCAGAAGCGCATCGGAATGAACAAGAAGCATTTCAGTATGCTGAAGTATCGAACAATGAAAACAGACGCGCCTCACGACACGCCGACCCACCTACTCGCGGATCCGGAGGCACACATCACTCGTGCCGGCCGGGTCTTGCGGAAGCTCAGCCTTGACGAGCTGCCGCAGTTATACAACGTCCTGCAGGGGGAAATGAGCCTGGTCGGGCCGCGGCCAGCATTATGGAATCAGGACGACCTAATCGCTGCTCGTGAAGCCTCCGGCGCGAACGCCATGCGTCCAGGACTGACCGGCTGGGCACAAATCAAAGGACGAGACGAACTATCAATTGAACGGAAGGCTGTCTTCGATGGTGAGTATGCACGAAAAGTGCAGTTTAGGTTAGATGCGATGTGCCTTTGGTACACCGTGGAAAAGGTGATCAGGGGCGAAGGCATTGTTGATGGCGTAGCCGATCCAGTCAGACTAATGCGATGATCGGGTGACACACGCATCTAGCCTTCGTGTCACACCGACGTGACATCGGACCCAGTGGACCCTGACATGATGCCCACGAGGCCAGCCCAAATTCGATCTGGCGCGAACCGTCCTGCCACTCGGGTATGTGCAGCGGCACCCATGGCCGTCCGTTCCGTAGGGTTCAGTTGGGCAAGGCGTATCGCCTTCGCCAGTCCGTCGACGTCGTCGACATCGACCAGCCAGCCGGTTTGGCCGTTGATCACCGAATCAACTGCGCCGGTGGCACGCGTCGTAATGACTGGTACGTTTGCAGCACCAGCTTCAAGCACGACCGTCGGGAATCCCTCACGGCGCGTCGGTAAGCACAACACATCGATTATGGCCAACGCTGGCGCAACGTCGTCAAGTTCGGGTAGGACGACGACTCGCGAACCTAGCCGATGAAGGTGTGTGTAAGTACGCTCATCTTCACTGGGTCCGACAGCGAGGAGCATAGTCGAAGAACTGATATGCCCGCTTTCCATGGCCGAGGCCAGTATGTCGATGCCCTTGTCCACTGCCAACCGACCAATGTAACCGACCACAAAAGCGTCCTTGCTCAGACCCCAGTCTCGTCGAACTTGAGCGCAATCGACTTGTCGCACCCGTTCCGCCAAGGCATGGCAATCAATGCCGTTGCTGCTTCCGTCACCAATCAGCCACGCGCGTCGACGCCCAACCAGTCCTTCCTTTCGAGCGGCAGCGGCCAACGACGGGCTTACGAAAACGAGATCGGTCGCAACAGCCATGCTGAGCCACTCCAACCCACGAAGAACTCGGCGACGAATTCCGGAAAAGCCCTCCAAGCGCAAGCCACGCACAACATATAGTCGTCGCGGTACACGACATACCCAGGCCGCGAGGCCACCAAGCAGGGCTGCTTTCGGGGTGCTCACGTTGGTGATGTCGGGTCGATAGTGCCTCACAACCATGATCCAGCGCCACAGGCCCAAAAGGTCGACAGCGAGTGAGGGTTTTCGTTCCATTGGTATGCCAATTAGTGGAACGCTTTCCTGATGCGCCGTGTCGTATGCAGCAACGTCAGGATTACAGACAAGAAGCACGTTGTAACGATCGGCCATCCAGCGTAGCTGACCTTTGAGAAGCCATTTGGCACTTATGCCAGCAGTAATGCCGTACAGGATTGTTTGGCGTCGATCTCCGTCCAAGCAGATACGTCCGTTCACGCAGACTCCCGTCTTATGGCGTTTGGGACAAAGCACGGCGCAACTTGCACCTCGACGGACTGCGCCGGCGCAGGGCCATGATGTTCGTTTTCACCTGAGGATGATCCATGCATTGAGGTGTCCCGACGGAGATGATAGCTACTTGCCGAATCGACGACTTCCATTTCCGATCAACCCTCACAAACGACGGTCAATGGCGTCGACTGGCAAGGCATTCTTAATGTCGTACACCACGCCGTCTGAGTTCCTGAGCAGCCCGCGGATTGTTGTGGCGTCAAGATGCGAGTATTGCTCATGTGCGACAGCCAGCATAACGGCGTCATAGGCGCCTGGTTGCAGATTGGGAACCAAATCTATGCCGTAATGCTCGTAGGCTTCCACCGGATCGGCCCATGGGTCATGCACAGCCACGACCACTCCGAAATTCTGCAACTCCTTGACGATATCCACGACTCTCGTATTGCGCAGGTCTGGGCAATTCTCCTTAAACGTCAGACCCAGTAGAAGCACCCTGGAGTCTTTGACTGCGAGCCCCTTCTGGACCATGGCCTTAACGAGCTGGTCGGCAAGGTAGGCCCCCATGGCGTCGTTGATGCGACGTCCGGCGAGGATCATCTCGGGGTTATAACCTACCTGCTGAGCCTTGTGTGTCAGGTAGTACGGATCGACACCAATGCAGTGCCCACCCACCAGCCCGGGGGAAAACTGGAGGAAGTTCCACTTGGTACTAGCTGCCGCCAAGACGTCGCTGGTGTCGATTTCAAGCCGCTCGAACAGTATTGCCAATTCGTTTATCAAAGCGATATTCACGTCTCGCTGCGTGTTTTCGATCACTTTCGCTGCTTCAGCCACTCTGATTGAAGGCGCCCGGTGGGTTCCAGCGTTGATGATAAGGCGGTAGAGATCGTCAACCAACTCGGCCGCTTCGGGAGTGGACCCGGACGTGATTTTGCAGATAGTTGTTAGGCGATGAATCTTATCGCCTGGGTTGATGCGCTCAGGGCTGTAGCCGACAAAGAAGTCGCGGTTGACGGAAAGACCAGATTGATGCTCCAGAATTGGCACACATACTTCCTCGGTTACCCCTGGGTAAACCGTTGACTCATAAACGACGACTGCGCCCGCTCTGATATATCGCCCAACCGTTCTGGTCGCCGAGAGCACGGGCTCCAGATCAGGGCGTTTGAACTCATCCACCGGGGTTGGCGTGGTGATGATGAAGACATTGCACCCGGCCAAGTCGTCGGGGTCGCCGCTGTATGTGAGCCTCAATGTGTCTGTCAATGCGCTGTCTTCCACTTCCAGAGTCCGGTCATGGCCAGATCTCAACTCGGCAACGCGCATCGTATTGATGTCGAACCCGATAACTGGCAAGTGTTTTGCAAACTCAACAGCCAAAGGTAAGCCGACATACCCAAGGCCAACGACTGCAAGTCGGCTCTGTTCAACGTCAAACACGGGAAACCTATCTTCTCAGAACAACCCCCATGACGTAAATCATACCGCATCTGGTTCCGGACTGTCGTGAGAACGGTTCTGGGTGCGGCGACCGTCAGCCTTTCGTGGGGTCGTCCGAGGGGGGGCTGTCGCCATCAAACTCCCGTCGTGTCGCCGATGAAATCAGATGCCTCACGGCCGCCACATCAGCGCGCCTTACCCACACGACATCCCGAATTCTGACCGAGTTTTCGCGAAGGAACGACACCAAGAACCAGGCGCCAGCGAGGGTATATGTCGCAACAGACACGGTGGCGGCGCCGTAAATGCCCCATGTGGGAATGGCGACGAGATTGAGTCCGACATTGGCAATCGATGCAATTAAAAGAACACGGAAATAGAAAACCCACCTGCCGCTCGAAAGGTACGACACACCAAGGATCTTCGCATACACCATGCTGTAAACCCCAACGAGCATCAGAATCGTCACGTTGGACGCCTCGGCGAACGCTGATCCATAGGCCAAGGAAATGAGAAAACGGCAGGCAAAGACCAGGACAACAAAGATAACCACCAGGATCGTCATGGAAACCCTTAACGAAAACGTCAGGCTTGTGATCGCTTTGTCCTTCGCGGTGCGGTTGATCATCACATCCTTGAAGGCATCGGGTATCACCCAGCAATACTCGGCGACAGACACGCCGACCGCGTAGAGGCCAATGTAGTAATAGTCAACGTGCAGCCATCCGAGCATCACGACGTCAATGCGGTAGTTGATGACGACCAAAACGTTGGTTAACATCGGGATGAATCCTGTGGCGATGATCGATCGCGCTGCGCTCCAGGAAAGGGACCACGGCTTGAGCCCCACCCCTCCTAGCCCCGCGGAGATAACCCCAACGACCACGCTGTTGACGGAATACGCTGCGTAGGCCAGGAGAAGGTCCCGTGGTCGCAGCCACATCATGGCTCCGAGCATGAGTACATTCAACAGGGCGGCGGCCACCACCACGTATGCGCTTTTTCTGACACTTTGAACTAAAAGAAGATTGTTGGTTTGAGTGGCGAAGACGGAGGTCGCAGCCATGAAGCCAAAGAGCAACACACGCCAATCGCCGATGATGGCCGAAAAAGCCCCGCACGAGCCGACCAGCAAGGCAAGCTGTGTCACATAAACATGCAGGAATGTTTGCTGGGCATTCGGATGCCCGCGTCGCACGTAATTCGGGTAGATGCTTGCGAATCCCCATCCGTACACGACGACCAGTATGCTGAGCAGGTTCATGTAGTACCCGTACTCGCCTCGAAGCTCGGGTCCGAGAGCCCTGTTCAAACATATCGTCGAAAGAAGGCCCCAAACGATAGTATTGCCTTTCTTGAAGGCCGATGCGAAATAGTCATTCCGAAATAGGGCTGTGAACTTACTTGGCATCGCGGCCCATCCGGCCGGTCCCGGACACGAGACCATTCACCCAAATGACCAACAACGGTACGAAGAGGTTGAAGGAAAGATCATTCATTTGAATCGTCGCACTCTGCCCCATCATGAACCCAAGACGGAGGACAGTGATCGTGACGAAAAAGAAGACTTCCGGTCTGCTGGTTGTCGACAGTATTCGTGACAGTTTCACCGCCAACCACGTGAAAGCGACAGACAGTATCGGCGCCAAGGCGGGACCGAGCGTGAAGTAACCCTCGCCGACCATGGGGATGATCTGTGCGCGGTGATCTGTCCCATAAATCACCCAATTGAATGGGATGCTTGAATAGATGAGATCGTATTGTTTAAGGATCATGTTCAGCCCGAATACTGGCCGAACCACATCGATGACAAGAGTCTGAATGGTGGCGTAATCGGGAAACTGGTGCGCAGCCACAACGGACATGGCCACGTCATAAACTCCGCCAGTGTACGCTTGCAGCGTGAATGCCAGGTTCTGGAGTGCCGTCGCTGTTGGGTCGACCCATGTGGACCTGCTCGCGCTGACGATAATAACAAGAGAGATTCCAGCTATGGCCATAAGTGTCACAATGACCCGCACATGCCTGCGCACGACCACTGCGTAGAGGAGCACGGAAGATATCATTGAGAGAAGGAAGTCTGATCTATTCAAGCCCACATAGATGCATCCGGACAGGAGAGTCACCAGGATTGATAAAGCCACCGTGATGCCGGTCTTCCGTTTTGAATTCAGTGACACCAAGGCCATAACGAAGGCCAGGTTCTTTGCCACCAAGACGAGGTATGCAGTCAGTGACTGAAGCTGAGTCTGTTCAAGGCCATAGTCGTATCGCGGCAACACGAATGACACTGTCGTCAGCGAGGATGGGACCGTTGCGACCAGCACGAGCACGACGGCTATGAATGCCCAGTAGCCGAAGTTGATTTTCCCAGCCTTTCGCGCGTCAAGGCCGGCTTCGAGTCCCGCTCCCGTACGGCTCATCGTCAGGTTCGATGGTCCGGGATTATGTGAACGCATGAGGTAGACGCGCAAGAAAATGCATACGGCGACAAGTTCGTAGACCATTAGCTGATACGCGAGGGAATAGTCTTCGGGCGTCGCGATACCTGGGTACACGGAGCCATTGTCACCCAAATAGGCCTGCACGCAAGGCAGTAGGACATACCTCGTGAAGCAAATCGGTGTGAACACTGCCCCGAATACTGGATACCGTGTGACAACGTCCTTCAAGGCAAAGGGCCAGGCGAACGCCGCTGTGAATGGTAGGATCCACGCCAAATTGGATGGTGCCCGTTGTGCGTTGCCCGCAACGTACACCGCAGCGAGCAATGAGATCGCGGACAGCAGAAGAGTCAACAGCCACGCTGCATGCTCGCTTGTCTCGCGCCTGGTCGCCACGACAGTTCCATCCTAAAGGTGACGAATGACCTTGGCTGGGGACCCTGCCACCAGGACATTGTCTTGGACGTCTCTCGTCACGACGCTACCGGCCCCAACGACGACCCCGGCTCCAACATGGACCCCGCTGGTCAGTGTCACATGCGCCCCCAACCACGTTCCGGCACCAACGTGAATCTCGTGGTCCTCACTTTCGAAGCTCACGCGACCGTTGCGCCGTTTGTGGTTCGACGTAGCCAAAACGCACATGGGCCCAATCGCAACTCCATCATCCAGAAAGAGCCCCCCATTCGCGTTAATGTAAGTGTAGTGGGCGATGTAGACCCCGTGGCCGACTGCCAGCTTGCCAGGTTTGCCTAACACGACCCCGCTTCCGAGCATGAATCCCCCACCGCAGTGCCCCAAGAACGGTCCGACCAGGAAGCCGCGCACGCGAGCTGACCATGAGCAATTTGGCAGTATGCCCGTTATTAGTTGGATTACATGAATCGGCACGTTGCGCCCGATAAAGCCCGCAATTGCACGTCCTGAACTCGGCATTGCCTATCTCCCTTCTATCCATAACCGGAAATCTTGAAAAAAACGCTGCCGACGTTCGTCGAGCGATGCCCTCTCGAAGTCTTTGGCTCGCTCAAGCGCGTCATTCCGGCACATGGCGAGGTTACTTAGTGCATACATCACGCTATCACAAAGACTGCCGACATCGCCTCGCCGGAACCGGAAGCGTCTGGGCATCAACTCTTGCATTCCTTCCACATCTGCGCTCACACACGCACACCCGGCTCCCATCGCCTCGAGGAGCGCGCGTCCTTGTCCTTCCGACAGACTCGGCTGCAGGTATAGGTCTAACGTCCGCATCCACTCTAAGACTTGCGGGTGTGGCTTGTTTCCCAACAACGCGATCCGATCCGAGACACCAAGTTTGGCAGCCAGCGCAATGAGAGGAGCCGGGTCGCCACCGCCGACGATCTCGTAACGGACGTCGTAACCTCGTTTTATCAGACGCGGAATTGCCTCAACCATGAGATGATGTCCCTTTGCCCTCACGTTCACAGCGCCGCAGCTTCCGACCAGCACCTGTCCGCCCGCCTTGTTCATTTGGCCACTCGTGGTGACCAACGGCCCGTCAGTCGTCACGTCCAGATCCACGTTTGCACAGCTCACCCAGCGGCCTTTCGTCGGGTATCTGCGCTGCAAGTAGCTGTCCGTGATGTACAGCACAAACGGCGCATCTCGGACCGCTCTGCGCGCGCGCAGGTAGGACACGGGGGCAACAAGCTTCCCGCGCAAGCTGTGATGCCAGACCGACCCCCATGCACTGCCCACCACCTCGACCAACACAGGCTTGCCGAGCCTTTGCGCGGTTCGAAACGCGATCTGTCCAACTTCACTTGGCAACCGCGCAATCACCGCATCACAGTCAGCGACTTCGTGTTCCACGATGTTAATTGCTTGCCTGTATTGCAGCAGCCCACGGAGCGATGCAACATCCGGAACCTTGGCAAACGAGACACGCTTTGCCGATGCCGTGGAGAGGCCCTGTGAAGTGGCCGACTCCACCTGTCGCGATACCACGCGGACCTCATCGAATACTGCGGTGTACCGTTCCAATACCTTCGCCGGCAGACCTCCCTTACTGAAATACTGTTCGCCCACGTGAACGAACCTATGGTCGTGCGCAAACACCACCTTCATGCCGCCGCCCTCATTCGTATCAGCTTGGCGGGCACTCCACCCACCACCGTGTTCGGGTCGACATCCTTCGTTACGACGCTGCCTGCGGCGACAACACTTCCCCGGCCAATCGTGCGCCCACCGAGGACCGTGACGCGGGCCCCAATCCAGCAGTCGTCTTCGATGGTCGTCTTCGCGAGTCGCACGGCCTGTTCCCTTATCGGGCGATCCTCGCGCGCAAACGTGTGTTCCGCCGACAGGATCGTCGTCGCGTGCGCGATTGACACGTCATTTCCAATCGAGATGCCGCCTGCTCCGTCAACGTAACACATCGGGTGAATGCTGACATTGTTTCCAAGCACCAAGCCTTCGACGTTTAGCAGATACACTCCGGGAAAAATTGCCACGCATTCGCCGCACGACGCGGCCAAGGACCGGCACAGTGCGTACCGCATTCCCAATCCCACATAGCCGCCAACATGGCGGAACCCTGTGAGTAACCAGCGTCGACATCCGGCGGGCAAGAGCGACACCATGCCGCTGGCGGCAGTGATCAACGGCATGCTCCGGGCAAACAAGTCACGTCCACGCACGGCTAATTCTTCTCCATTCTGGATGGCTCAGTTCCATTCTTGGCCACCCGGTTCTCGGCGCGACCCTCCGCGACGAGGTGCTTGCGCAGCCATGACGCAGTCTGATGCAAACCTGCGTTCAGGTCCAGCCCCTCAACGTCAGGGAACAGCTCCCGTAGGCGTGAAGGGTCCGCGCTTGATCGCCGCACATCGCCAACCCGTGGGCTAATGAATCGGCGATCGACAGTAGTTCCGAGTTCGCGTTCGATACGTTCCAGCAATTCCAGCAGATTCGTGTTTGTCCCCAACGCGAGGTTCACCGGATCCGTTGAGTGCACGCGCCGGGCGAGAGCATCATGGACTATTTCACACACGGTATCAACGTACGTAAAATCGCGGGACTGAAGGCCGTCCCCGCAGATTTCGACAGGCACGCCGCGAAGCGCCGCATCCAAAAACCTCGGGATTACCGCTGCGTACGCGTGATCCGGCGTCTGATACGGGCCATAGACATTGAAGAATCGAAAAGCGAGCGTTTTAAGCCCATACGCGAACTCGTAGGCGCAGGCGTATGACTCCGTTGCTTGTTTGCTGACGGCGTACGGGCTCATCGGCCTTGTCCAGTCATACTCATTCTTCTTGGGTGCCGTGTTGGCTCCGTACACTGAACTCGACGAGGCCACGATCACCTGTCCCACGGAGTTCTCTCGTGCAGCCTCCAACACGTTGAGCGTGCCAGTCGCGTTGGCTTGGTGGCTTGCCACGGGGTTCGCAATTGAGCGCGGAACGCTCGGAATTGCGGCAAGGTGAACGATGGCGTCGACCCCTCGCGAGAATACCGTGAGGGTTTGGTAATCCAGAATGGAAGCCTGACAGAACTCGATGGGGAGGCCTTCGAGATTTGTAATCAGGCCCGTGCTGAGGTCATCGATTATCCTCACCTCATCGACGTGACCCATGTTCAGCGCGTACCGGGCGAGGTTGCAGCCAATGAAGCCCGCTCCACCGGTTATCAACAGTTTCATATGCCTCTGCTCCGTTTCAGCAACTCTGAACATCGTTAGCCAGTTCGCCAACGGTGACAGCCAGAAGGCCACCCCCAGACCCGCCGTGGTTGAGGGTTCAACCCCCCCTGTTCGGGTGCATTTCGTTGCCGCGCCCCAATGAGTAACCAGTGTAATACAGCGCCACAAGTTGAGCTAGGTGGTTGGCGTTACATTGTGTTACGCGGCCTTCCATGATGTGCGGAAAGTTCGTGCTTGGGTTCGATTAGGCGGGGTGATTGGGAGTCAGCCGCGCCCATGACTGGAGCACATCGAACCATACAGGTGTGAAATAGGTCTAGCCGTTTGAGTCCTGTCAGATCACCGCAATGACAGCAATGCATGCATTGTGGTAGGCTTCCTGTTTGTTTCGTCATCCTGGAGGTGCGTTGTGGCTGCTACTATCACGGTTCGGAATCTGGACGAGCGAACCCAAAAACTACTCAAGCATCGGGCTGTGGACAACGGAAGATCCTTCGAGGCTGAGATTCGGGCAATCCTGGAGACGGTGGCCAACGGCCAGCGTCCGGCCCAGCATGACGGCAATGCTGAGGGCTTTTTCCAGGCCGCTGCCCAGTTTCGAGGCATCGCGCGAGACTCCGGCTTGGTCTTTCCTGAGCGGAGCGTCGAGTATCCCCGGGAGGTTGTGCTGTGATCGTGCTGGACACCAACATTGTGTCGGTTGTCATGACCCCCGATCATCCCGATTTGCCAATCATTGACGCATGGCGCCAAAGCCTCGCGGATGACGACTTCGCGACGACCACGGTCACGCAGGCCGAGATTCTCTTTGGGCTTGCGATAATGCCTGACGGGGGTCGACGAACCCGACTGGTCCCGGCAGCGCGAGCTGTGTTTGCCAGTATCCCCGTTCTGCCCTTTGACAGCGCTGCGGCCGAGGCCTATGCCACGATCGTCGCGGAGCGCCGTCGGCTCGGGCGCCCAATTGGCGTTCTTGACGCTCAAATCGCGGCGATCGCGTCGAGCGTCGGTGCCGCAGTTGCGACACGCAATGTCCCCGGCTTCATGGATTGTGGCGTCCTGATCGTCAACCCCACCCCTACCACAACCGCCAATGAGGTCGTTGCTATATATCGCAACACCAGGCTAGAATGCCTCGCGTGGATATAGCAACAGTCATCAGGGCCGGGCGTCAGCAGACGGGCACATCCATCCGCGAGTTGGCGGCCATGGCTGGCATCTCCTACTCCTACCTGTCTCAAGTTGAGGCGGGCAAGTCCAACCCCACCACACGGATGGCTGCAAACTTGCTTTCTTTGCTCGGTTACACGCTCACCGCGCAGCGAGCCACCCAGACCACGGCCTCAATTGCGGCCGCCAGGAAAGCCCTCAACCCCGCATGTGGGGGACGCTGGTGTGATGAGGCTCAACAGTGGCAGGAACGCTACCAGAAGGCAGGCTGGGTGGATGCTGCCGGCAAAGCAAAACCCGCCAAAGGTGTTGACCTGCTGTTAAGGGTCGGTCGAACCACACCAGTCAACGCGCGAACCGGCGCGGTGCGGTACACGCCAGACAATCCGCAGGATACTTGGCTGGACATTGTGGAACGTATTGACAAGGCAGGGGTTGACTATGCGTTGACCGGCGGCCCGGCAGCCAACCAGATGATGAGTATTGGCGGCAACGTTGATCCCGTTGTCTATGTGGAAAACCTTGAGGTGGCGGCCCGGGTGGCGTGCCTCACCGAGAATCCGGCAGGCCGCACAACACTTCTGCCCTTTGACGGTGTTTGCGAAGTGGGCCGGGCCATCTATCCGCAAGGGATCTATGCCGACAACGTGTGGATGGCTGACATTATCCAAATCGTCATCGACTGCGCAGGCAACCCTGACCGCGGCCTGGACCAAGCCATGTTCCTGACCGGAGGCCGCATATGAGACGCAAAGACACTGGGCGGGTGAACTCGCGCGCCGTCGCGATTGAAGTGATCACCCAAGTACTGGCTGCACACCATGACGTGGAGCCCCGGGAGGGAGTCGAACCCTCGACCTCCCGCTTACAAGGCGGGAGCTCTGGCCGCTGAGCTACCGAGGCGTGGCGTCCAGGTATCTATTTTGCCCGGCTCACCCAATTTGGCGAAACTGACCGCTCAGCATTCCTGGGCCCGCCAGGTAGGCCGTCGCGTCGCCGGTGAACACTGCGTGCTCATCCGCCGGGACGAACCCCGCCTGCCCCTGCACCAGTTCGGTGGTCTGGCCGCCGCTGGAGATGTTGATGTAGCCGTCCGTCACCAGAACAATCCGGGCGCGCCCGGGTTCGGGCAGCGGGCTTGGCTCATCGTCCTCGGTGGGATTCAGTCGCCACAGGGCAAACTCCGGGTCAAGCGCGGGGTACCGCCAAATCTCCGGCCCGTCCGGCTCAGGGTCGCAAATCTCGGGTGGGGCCGGGTCAAAGTTGACGATCGACACCAGCGCCGCATGGTCGACGTGCTTGGACGTCAACCCCGCCCGCAACACGTTGTCGCTCGACGCCATGATCTCAATGCCGACCCCCTGCAGATAGCTGTGCACCACGCCGGCCGCATTGTGCAACCCCTGGCCGGGCGTCAGCGTCACGTGGTTCAACAGCAGGGCCGCCAGCAGAGACGGGTCGTCGGGGTAGTACTCGTCCAGGGTGATGGCCAGCCGTGCGAAATCCCCGACCTCGCCCACGTCCTGGCCGTGACGGACGGCGGCCGCCAGCACCTCAGTCAAGATGGCCCGACGG
>Ga0123354_10010442_pt1 | contig 14309 bp, 15 predicted proteins | sample TergutLab28metaG_2_FD_97872 | JGI IMG/M metagenome (GOLD analysis project Ga0123354, IMG submission 97872) | Labiotermes labralis P4 segment gut microbial communities from Petit-Saut dam, French Guiana - Lab288 P4 | ecosystem: Host-associated > Arthropoda: Insects > Digestive system > Gut ... | reverse complement strand
TGCGTAAGGCCCTTGAGGACAATTTTTACGTCCAGGCCCGGGCCGCCGAGCAACTGGGGATCACCAAGAGCCTGCTCCAGTACAAGATGAAGAAGTACAATGTGCAGCGGCGTAAGCGGTAAAAGACTGGGACCAGGCGGGAGCCTTGGAGGGGTCAGCAGTGTTTGCAGACCTCTTCCGGCAGGGGCACGTCAACGCTTGCCCCGCCCCAGTTGAGCTTGTTGCGCAGGATGTTGAAGTAGCTCTTCCACGGCGAGCTGACGATTAAGAGCGGTTTGGCGGCCTTTTTCACCAGTAGGTAGTCATTTTCGGTGATGGTCCATTGCAGCTCGCCATCGACGATCACCTTAACCTGCCCGGCTGGGGCCAACAGTTGGGCGACGACCTTCTGCCGGGAGCCTAGCAGCACCGGTCTCGATTCGAGCATGAAGGGGCAGATTGGGGTGAGGACGATGGTCTCCAGTTCGGCATGGACCACCGGCCCTCCGGCGGAAAGGTTGTAGGCTGTCGATCCAGTGGGAGTCGCCATGATCAGCCCGTCGGCCCGGTAGGTGGTGACATATTCCCTGCCCGCCCAACACCGCAGCCTGATCATGGCCTCGGTGCTTTTTTTGACGATGACCACCTCGTTCAAGGCATGCGCCGAGGCGCTCTTCTTGCCGGTCATCCCGTTCACATAGGCAGCGGACAGCATGATCCGCTTTTCCATGCGGACTTCCCCCCCGGCCAGCAGCATTTCCAAGGCCTGATACCGCTCATCGGCCGCCACCTCGGTGAGAAAGCCGAGGCGGCCCAGGTGAACGCCCAGCACGGGCAACTGGTAGCGGCTGGCCTTTTCCGCCACGTGGAGCAGGGTGCCGTCGCCGCCGAGCACGATCAGCAGGTCCATCTCTGCTTCGATGCTATTCAGCTTCGCCCTGATTCCGCGCCGGGTGAACCAGGCAATCATCTCCCGGCCGATCTGCTCCACCTCGGGGCTGTCCGGCCGGGTGACCACTCCCGCATATTCGATCTTCATTCGCCCAACACCCTCGACCGTTCGGCCGCCGCCGCCACCGCGTCCATGATCACCCCCCGCAAGGCTCCTTTCTCCAACACCTGCAAGCCAGCAATAGTGGTGCCCCCTGGCGAGGTGACCTTGTCCCTGAGGATCGCCGGATGTTCGCCGCTTTCCTGGGCGAGCCGGGCCGAACCCAGCACGGTCTGCACGGTCAGCTGTTCGGCCACGGGCCGGGGCAGGCCGGCCAGCACCCCGGCATCGATCATGGCCTCGATGAAGGCGAACACATAGCCCGGCCCGCTGCCGCTTAGGCCGGTCACCGCATCCAGGAGATGTTCCGGCACCTCGACGCAGGTTCCCACTGCGGAAAAAAGGGCGGCAGCGATCTCCCGGTCGTGGGCAGTGGCCTGTCCATTCGGACTGAAGGCGCTCGCACCGGCCAGCACCAGGGCCGGGGTATTGGGCATCACCCGGATCAGCCGAACCGGGGCGGTGAACGCATCGGCCAAGGCCCGTAGGGTGATGCCGGCCATGATCGACAGAACCAGGTGCCGCTCGCCGACAAAAAGACGGTAAGGCGCCAGCACCGCGGCGGCCGCTTGCGGCTTGACAGCCAGGATCAGGACTTCGCTCTTTTGACAGAGGACTGCCGGATCTTGGGTGCAGGCAAGGCCGTACTGCTTGGTGAGGTGCTCTTGGCGAGCCGTCATCGGTTCGGCGATGGTTATCTGTTCCGCTGTGGTCAGGCCGGCGGCCAGAATGCCGCGGACCATGGCCTCGGCCATCTGGCCGCCTCCGACAAAACCAATGGTGGTGCGTATCGTGCCCATGCTCGTTTTCTTGGACTGCTCCGGTTGATGAAGAATAAAAAAAAGATGAAATAGCGACGATATTATACGCGGCTTGGCGGCAAGCGACAACCGTTGTCCTCTCCGAAGCCCGTAACGGCAAAAAAAAACGCCGGCAAAAACCGGCGGTTGCATGGGCAGGCAAAGTCTCTTTTATTAGAGACGTTTTTTTTATCAGATATCCGCAAGCCGGCTTAGGCTGCGCAAGCCGGCCTGGAGGTCATCACCTCGCCCGCAGGAGCGAAGAAGGGGGCGAAACGGCAGGCTGAACCGTGGGAGGAGTGCACCTTCTGGCGGCACAGGGAGTCGCCCCGCTGCTTGAAGGTCACGTATTCCCAGGACCGGGGATTATCGATTACAGCCTGCATGAAGGCGTGGTGCAGTCCATGGCCGGATCGGTCGGCAATCACATGGCCGAGCACCGGCGAGCCGAGCAGGGCCATATCGCCGATGACGTCCAACACCTTGTGGCGGATGAATTCGTCGTCAAAACGCAGGCCGTCCTCGTTGAGGATGGAGCGCCGGTTCCAATGGATGGCGATCACGTTGTCCAGGGTGCCGCCCAAGGCCAGGCCGTTCTGCCAAAGCTGCTCCACCTGCTCGACAAACCCGAAGGTGCGGGCTCGGGCAATCTCCCGGCCGAACCGTTCCGGCGTCACTTCCACCGAATAGCGCTGCTCGCTGATCAAAGCGTCGTCGAACTGAATCCGGGCGGTAACCTTGTAGCCGTCATAGGGCTCAATCCGAATCGATTTATTGCCGTCAGCAAGGCTGATCGGCCGGGTGATCCGCAACATCTTGCGCAGGGCATGCTGCCGGCTTAACCCTGCGGTCTTCAGCAGGCGGACAAAGGGTCCGGCGCTGCCGTCCATGATCGGCACCTCGTGGGAATCAAGGTCGATCACTGCGTTGTCAACGCCGCATCCCCGCAACGCCGCCAACAGATGCTCGGTGGTGGAAACGGTGCATGAGTCCTCGCCGATGGTGGTGGCCAGGGTGGTGTTGACCACGCGCTCCACCCGCGCCGGGATGACGGGGCGGGTGGCGATGTCGGAGCGGAGGAACTGAATGCCGGTGTTCACCGGAGCCGGATTGATGGTCAGATTAACGGTCCGGCCGGTATGCAGGCCAACGCCGCAGCAACTGACCGGGCGCTGGAGTGTAGATTGATACGGCTCTATTTGAGATGCCATAGTGCGTTCGAGGTGTAAGTGGATGAAAGATATAAAATTTTATCATTTATATACATGCAGCAATCAAACATGCGCATGCAACAATCAAACCATCTGAACCAAAGAGGATTAGGTCCAGATAAGTTTGTATATTTTCATGATAGATCATGAGGATAACACATTGGCGCCGTTACTGAACCGCCAACGGATCACGCCTCTGTCCTGTGGCAAAAAAAACACACTCCTCCCCGCCTAAACAAATTGTGGTCGATTCGACACATGCCGCCTCAGTGCGGCGCGGACCAGGAACGAAGCTGTTCGATGATGGCGCGGGAAAAATCCGGGTCGGCTGTCACCCGCATGCGCAGACCAAAGAGAGGGAGAGGCAGCTGCGCCGCCCTGCCGGCCAGCTTGACCAGATCCTTTTCCGTGGTCAGCAGCCACTGGGCCCCCGCTTTCCGGGCCTTGGCGAGCAGTCGGTCCAACTGCGCTTCGCTGTAGCGCTGATGATCGGCCAAGGGAAGGAAGCCGGCCAAGGAGTAGCCCTGGGCAGTCAGAGTCTGTCGAAACAGATCGGGATGGGCGATGCCGCAGAAGCCGAAGCACGGAAGCTCTTGGACTGGCCCGGCCTCGACCGGGACAATCATGCCGGACGGGGCGATCTCCACCAGGCACTCCACCCCCAAGCCGGCAAAGGAGACCGGGATGTCCGGAAATTTCGACCGCAACAGGTCGGCGAACCTCTCGGCCCGTTCCCGGTTGGCCTCGTGCACCCCAGTCATGACAAAGCTGGTGGCGCGCCGCAAGGCCGCCACCGGCTCCCGCAGGTCGCCGCCGGGAAAAACCCGGGAGTTGCCGGCCAGGCGATCGGTGTTGAACAGCACCAGGTCGATGTCGCGATTGATCGGCAAATGCTGGAAACCGTCGTCGAGCAACAGCAGGTCAGCCCCCATCTCCAAGGCGCGCCGGGCCGGAAGCGCACGGACAATGCCGGTCAGTACCGGCACGCCGGACAGGGTTTCGGCCAAAAGCCGCGGCTCGTCGCCGGCAGCATGGGCATCGAGCAGCAGATTGCTGCCGTCGGACACCATATTCACCTTGCCCCTGGCCGCGCCGCCGTATCCACGGCTGACAATGGCGGGCTTAAAGCCGTGCTTTTGGAACAAACGGGCCAGATATTGCACCATCGGCGTTTTCCCGGCGCCGCCCATGGTCAGGTTGCCGACGCTGACCACCGGCACATCGAACCGGTAGGAAGACAGCACTCCTCGCCGGTACAGCGATTCGCGCAGGCGCATGGCTAAACTATACAGAGGGGAAAAGGGACGGCCAAAGGCGAAATAGAGCGAGTTCGTTTCCATGATGGGCGCGCCCCGGCCCGGAAGGGGATCAAGGCTCCCGCCGCGCCGATCTGGTCATTTTTAGTGCAAAAAAAAATGAATACGGTATGAAAAAGGCACAGTAGAGCATTCCCGCCGCTTTTGCAATTCAATCCAAAGATGAGGCTGCCATCGTGTCGCATGCGCATTTTTTTTTCGCCGGACTCGTAGCGCTGGCTCTCTCGGCCTGCGTCGCCGGAACAGCCCTGGCCTCCGAATCCATCAAGATAGGGTTTGCCGGTTCCCTCAGCGGCGATCTGGCGCCCTACGGCCTGCCGCCCCTGATGGCGGTTCAGATGGTGGTCAAGGAAATCAACGACCAAGGCGGCATCCAAGGCAGGCCAGTGGCATTGCTGGTCGAAGACGATGCCTGCAAGCCGGAACTGGCCACCAACAGCGCCACCAAGCTGGTCGCCGGCGGCGTCAAGGCGGTGATAGGCCATACCTGCTCCGGGCCCACCAAGGCGGCTCTACCGATCTATCAAGCTGCCAAGGTGTTGGTCATCTCGCCCTCGGCCACCAGTGCACTCCTTAACCAAGATGGTGAATATCCGTTCTTTTTCCGGACGATTGCCACTGATGTCGTCCAGGCGAAAACCCAGGTCGACTTTGCCCTGCAGACCCTCAAGGCCGGCAAGATCGCGGTGCTCCACGACAAGGGCGACTATGGCAAGGGGCTGGCCGAGTTTGCCAGGTCCCTGGTCGAGCGTTCCGGCCAGGCGCAGGTGGTGTTGTTTGAAGGCGTCACTCCCGGCGCGGTCGATTACTCGGCTGTGGTGCAGAAGATCAAACGCTCGGAGGCCGAAGCGGTCCTCTTTGGCGGATACCATCCCGAAGCCTCGAAGCTTGTCGGCCAGATGCGTCAGAAGCGGCTCGCCATCCCCTTTGTCTCCGACGACGGCGTCAAGAACGACACCTTCATCAAGGTGGCTGGCAAGGATGCCGAAGGCGTGTATGCCACCGGCCCGGCCGATGCCTCCGACAATCCCATCACCAAAGCTTTTCGCGAAAAATTCAGACAAGCCCAGGGAACCTATCCGGGCGCCTTCTTCGACAACGCCGTGGCCGCGGCCCTGGCCCTGACCAACGCTATTGCCAAGGCGGGCTCCACCGACCCGGAAGCGGTAGCGCCCATTCTGCGCTCCGAGCAAGTGGCCACGCCCTTCGGCCCCATCGGATTCGACGCCAAGGGCGAGCCAGTCGGCATCGGGGTCTCCCTGTACCAGGTCCGTAACGGGCAGTTTGTCCAGGTCCGATGAATGCTGCCCACGGACAGGCGATGACCATGTTTTTGCGCCCGCCCCGCTGCCGCCCGGCCTGATTCTCTCCAGGGCGCTTTGGTGGAGTACTTCTTTGAAATCTTGTTCAGCGGCCTGACCAGGGGATCGGTCTACGCCCTGATCGCCCTAGGATACACCATGGTCTACGGCATTATCGGCCTGATCAACTTCGCTCACGGCGAAATGTACATGATCGGCGCCTTCACCGCCCTGATCGTTTCCTCGGTGCTGTCGATCTACGGACTGCCCCTGCCGTCCATTCTGATCCTGGCTGGCCTGGCGGCCGCCATCTGGGCCGGGGCCTACGGTTTTACTGTCGAACGGCTGGCCTACCGGCCTTTACGCGGCGCACCCCGGCTCGCTCCCCTGATCTCGGCCATCGGCATGTCCATCTTCCTGCAGAATTACATCCTGCTGGCCCAGACCCCAGACTTTGTCCCCTTCCCCTCGCTGGTGCCGGAATTCGCCTTTCTCGAACCCTACAGCGCCATCATCAACTCCTCCGGCCTGACTATCATGGCAGTTTCGACCCTGGTGATGTGCGCGCTCATCCTGCTGATCAAGTTCACCCGGACCGGCAAGGCCATGCGCGCCACAGCCCAGGACCGGAAAATGGCCCTGCTGGTCGGCATCAATGTCGACCGGATCATCTCCCTCACATTCATCACCGGCTCGGCCCTGGCGGCCATCGGCGGCCTGCTGATCGCCTCCCATATCGGCCAGATCAACTTCGCCATCGGCTTTATCGCCGGCATCAAGGCCTTTACCGCCGCAGTTCTGGGCGGCATTGGCTCCATCCCCGGCGCAGTGTTGGGCAGCTTTGTCCTCGGCCTGACCGAAGCCTTTGCCACCGGCTATGTTTCCAGCGATTACGAGGATGTGTTCGCCTTTTCCCTGCTGGTGCTGATTCTCATCTTCCGGCCCGCCGGCCTGCTGGGCAATGCCGCAGCGGAAAAGGTGTGAGATGCGGCCATGAAAAAGAAAAGCCTGACCAACCCCACCGGCAAGGATATCCGCCACGCCCTGATGGTCGGGCTCTGGTTCATGTTCCTCACCTTTCCCCTGCTGGTGATCAAGGTCAATCCGATTGAGCAGACCGTGACCTGGCGCTGGGCCAACATGCTGTGGGTTGGCGGCGCAAGCGCAGCAATCGCCCTGGCCTGCCGGTTGATCGCCGCCCGCCGGACCGAAAAAATGGAGCATCTCAGCCGCATGCCGGAACAGACCGCTCTCCGGCACAAACTGCCGCTGCTGTTCACCCAGGACCGGTTGCGGTTGCTTGGCGCCATGGTCATGCTGTTATTGCTGGCCTTTCCCTTGGCGTTCTCCACCTATCAGGTCAACATCATGACCACCGCTCTGATGTACGTGATCCTGGGGCTGGGGCTGAACATCGTGGTCGGGTTCGCGGGCCTGCTCAACCTCGGCTACGTGGCCTTTTACGCGGTAGGAGCCTACACCTACGGCCTGCTCCATCTCCATTTCAACCTGGGTTTCTGGACGGCATTGCCCATCGGCGGCCTGATGGGGGCCCTGTTCGGCCTCCTGCTCGGGTTTCCGGTGCTGCGGCTGCGAGGCGACTATCTGGCCATCGTCACCCTGGGATTCGGTGAGATCATCCGCCTGGTCCTGGAAAACTGGGGAGCCTTTTCCCAGGGGCCAAGCGGCATTGCCGACATTCCCCGGCCGGGATTGTTCGGCATTGGCATGACCTTGGACCAATCCCTAGTCTATCAGTACTATCTCACCATCGCCATGGCGCTCTTTACCGTCTTCATGGTCAACCGCCTGCGCCACTCGCGCATCGGTCGGGCCTGGTTCGCCCTGCGCGAAGACGAAATCGCCTGCCAAGCCATGGGCATTGACACCACTGCGCTCAAACTGACTGCCTTTGCCCTGGGAGCGGCCTGGTCCGGGATGACCGGCGTGCTGTTCGCCGCCAAGACCACCTTCATCAACCCGGCAAGTTTCACCTTCATGGAATCGGCGATCATCCTCTGCATCGTGGTGCTGGGCGGCATGGGTTCGATCATCGGGGTGGCGGCCGCTGCCCTGATCCTCATGCTCCTGCCCGAGTATCTGCGCGCCGTGGCCGAATATCGCATGCTGGTGTTCGGCGCCGTGCTGGTGGTCATGATGATCATCCGCCCCCGCGGGCTCATGCAACCGATGCGTCAAACCCACTTGCCCGCCCGTTAATGTGTGGGACTATTGACACAGCCATGCACCCACTCCTCACCGTCAGCGCCCTGACCATGGATTTCGGCGGCATCCGCGCCTTGGACCAGGTGGATCTGCGTATTCTTCCCAGAGAAATCGTAGCCCTGATCGGTCCCAACGGCGCCGGCAAGACCACCTTGTTCAATTGCCTGACCGGGATGTGCCGCCCCACTGGCGGCCAGTTGCTGCTGACCCCGCCGGGGCGATCCCAGCGACGGCTGTACGGCCTGCCGCCCCATCAGATCACCGCGGCGGGACTGGCGCGCACATTCCAGAACATCCGCCTTTTCCCCAACATGACCGTACTAGAGAACGTGATGGTCGGCCGGCACTGCCGCACGACCGCCAAACTGTTCGGGGCGATCTTCCGTCCGGCGGCCACGGTGCGCGAGGAAAACGACAGTCTTGGCATGAGCCTTGCTCTACTTGACCGGATCGGCTTGGGCGATCAGGCCGACGAGTTGGCCCAGAACCTTCCCTACGGCGCCCAGCGCCGACTGGAAATTGCCCGGGCCTTGGCCACCAGCCCCCAACTGCTTTTGCTCGACGAGCCAGCAGCCGGGATGAATCCGCAGGAGACCGAGGAACTGGAAGCCTTGATCCTTTCCATCCGGGATGACGGCCTGTCCATTCTGCTGATCGAACACGACATGAAACTGGTGATGCGCCTGTCTGACCACATCTTTGCCATGGATTACGGCCGCCTGATCGCCGAAGGCGCGCCCGACGAGGTGCGGCGTCACCCGGCAGTGATCCGGGCCTATCTGGGCACAGAGGCTACCGATGCTTGAACTTCGCGGCATTGACGTCGCCTATGGCAAGATCCAGGCGCTGCACCAGGTCAGCCTCCAAGTCAGGCACGGAGAAATCGTCACCCTGATCGGCGCCAACGGCGCCGGCAAGACCACCACTTTGATGGCCGTCAGCGGCCTGGCGCCACCCCGCCGGGGCGAGATCCTGTTTGCGGGCCAGCCGGTCACCGGGCTGGCGCCGGATGCCCTGGTCCGGCTCGGGATCTGCCAGGTGCCCGAGGGCCGCCATATCTTTCCCAACTTGACCGTGGCGGAAAATCTCGACATGGGAGCCTTTCTCCGCCGGGACCGCCGGCAAGTGGCTGCGGATCGGGAACAGATGTACAGCCTGTTTCCGGTCTTGCAGCAACGACGGCGCCAGCCTGGCGGCACCCTGTCCGGCGGCGAGCAGCAGATGCTGGCCATCTCCAGGGCCCTGATGGCCCGGCCCCGGCTGCTGCTGTTGGATGAGCCCTCCATGGGCCTGGCGCCGTTGATGACCAAGCATCTTTTTGAAATTATTTCAAAAATCAACAAGGAGCAGCAGACTACCATGTTGTTGGTGGAACAGAACGCCAACCTGGCCCTCCGGGTGGCGGATCGGGGATATGTCCTGGAAAACGGGCGTATCGTTATGCACGGCATGGCCGAGGCGCTTCGCCTTACCCCTGCCGTTCAAAGCGCCTATCTCGGCGTCTGATCGGGTTTGCCCGATGGGCGCACCAGTCAAAAGGAAACAGGAAAAATATGAAGAAAATTATTAAAGTTGGAGTTGTAGGTGTTGGATATTTGGGGCGTTTTCATGCCCAGAAATATGCGGCCATGCCCGATGTCCATCTGGTGGGCGTGGCCGACGCCGACCCGGAGCGGGCTGGGCAGGTCGCCGATGAATGCGCCACCCAACCCTATACCGATTACCATGGTCTGCTCGACCAGGTCGACGCGGTGTCGATAGTGGTGCCGACCAGCCTCCATCACGAAGTGGCAAAGGCCTGCCTGCTGCAACAGGTCGATGTCATGGTGGAAAAGCCCATCACCACCACTTTGACCGAGGCTGACGACCTGATCCGGGTGGCCCGCGACCAGCAGCGCATCCTCCAGGTGGGGCACCTGGAACGCTTCAATCCGGCGGTGCTGGCCATGCAACCCCTGCTCACTCATCCGCTGTTCATCGAAGCGCACCGCATCTCGGTGTTTAAAGAGCGGGGCACGGATGTGGATGTGGTGCTCGACTTGATGATCCACGACATCGACATCGTGCTGTCCATCGTCAAGTCGCCGATCGTCTCGATCCTCACAGCCGGCGCCCCGGTCATCACCCACTTGACCGACATCGCCAACGCCCGCCTGATCTTTGCCAACGGCTGCACGGCCAACATCACGGTGAGCCGCATCTCGATGGAAACCATGCGGCGGATGCGCATCTTTCAGCCCGGCCAATATTTATCGATTGATTTCGGCCGCAAGGAAATCATGGCGGTGCAGTTGCGGCCGGGCCAGGATGGCGGCAATCCGGAGCCGGAAATCAACAAGTCGACCTTCCAAGATCAAGATGCCCTTGAGCTGGAACTCAGTGATTTTGTTCACCATGTCCGCGAGCGCAGCAAACCTGCGGTCAGTGGAGAAGAGGGCAGACGCGCCTTGGATGTGGCCCTGCAGGTGATCGCCCAGATCCATGGCAACCGCGAGCGGGTCGAGCAGATCCTCCGGGACGAAGGCCGTACCGACCTGTTGGCCCACCTCAAGACCCGTTGACCACCATGGCCGGCTTGCAAGAGGATGAACAAGGTCGCGAGGTCATGATCGTGGCCGGCGAGGCGTCGGGCGATTTGCACGGCGCCCGCCTGGTCCAGGCCTTGCAAGCCCTTGATCCCTGCCTGCGCTTTTGCGGCATGGGCGGCCAGGAATTGCGGGCCGCAGGCGTGGAACTGCTGGCTGATGCCGCCAAGTTGGCCGTGGTGGGCGCGGTGGAGGTGCTCAGTCATTTGGGCGATATCCTTCGCGCCCGCCGCGCCCTGATCGAGCGCATGCGCGCCCGCCGCCCCGCCCTGTTGATCTTGATCGACTACCCGGACTTCAATTTCCTCCTGGCCAGGAAGGCCAAGCAGCTCGGCATCCCGATCTTTTATTACATCAGCCCCCAGCTCTGGGCTTGGCGCAGCGGCCGAATCCGCACCATCAAGCGCCTGGTCGACCGCATGGCGGTGATCCTTCCCTTCGAACCCTCCTTTTACGCCCGCCATGGCGTGCAGGTCGATTTTGTCGGGCACCCGCTGCTCGATTCGGTCAAGCCCGGACTCTCTCCCGATGCATTCAAAAGCCAGCACGCCATCGAGCCCAACCGGACTTTGGTCGGTCTTTTGCCCGGCAGCCGGCGCAAGGAGATCGCGGCCTTGCTGCCAGTTTTCCTGGACGCGGCCGGTCTGGTTGCCCGTGACCTGCCCCGGGTCACCTTTCTGCTGCCCCAGGCGCCGACCATCAACCGCGATCTGCTCGACCAATACGGCTTGGCCGCCTGGCAGGAACGCCTCGACATCCGGGTGGTCAGCGAGGGCCGCTACGCGATGATGGCGGCCTGCGACGCGGCGATGGCGGCCTCGGGCACGGTGGTGCTGGAACTGGGCATCCTGGGCGTGCCGACCGTGGCCGCCTACCGGATGAGCCCACACACCTACTGGCTGGGGCGGCTCTTGATCCGGGGCGTGCGTTTTTTTTCCCTTATCAACCTGATCGCCGATCGCGAAGTCATCCCCGAACTCCTGCAAAACGCGGCTAACCCCGAACAGATCGCGCGGGCAACCCTGACCATGCTGCAGGACGAGGAAAAACGGCAGGCGACCCTGGCCGGACTGGCCGAGGTGCGCCGCCGTCTGGGTGGACCGGGCGCCTCACAACGGGCCGCCGCGGCCGCCCTGGATCTGCTCGATGTGCGGAGGAAATCCCGTGGATGACCTGGAACCGATGCCCCTGCCCATCGACGGCGCCTTGGATCTGCACGCCTTCCGTCCGGCGGACATCAAGACGCTCGTTCCGGACTACCTGGAGGAATGCCGCCGGCTCGGCATCCTGCAGGTGCGCATCATTCACGGCAAGGGGACCGGCGCCCTGCGGCAGACAGTCCACGCCCTGCTTGGCCGGTTGGAGATGGTGGCCGGGTTCCGTCTGGCCGACGAAACCAGCGGCTCCTGGGGCGCTACTCTGGTGACGCTTCAGAAACAGGAGCCATCGGCTCGATGAGTCCATGTTCGGCGGCCAGGCGGCGCACTTCAAGCATGAAGGTGGAGGGCAACGGCAGCTCACGGTCCTCCTGAAGGATGCCGAGCGCCTTGGCCATGAGCAGGGTGGGAATGGAGTGGATGCCTTCCTGGTTGTCGCAGATGGTCTTCATCCGCAGGGCATCGGTGAGCAGAGGCATAAGCGGCGCGCAGGCGGCGGCCATCTCCCACAACTCCCGCTCCACCAGTTGGCGGTTGGCGGCAGCGAAGTCCGCCATTGCCGCATCCGTAGGCAGGGCGCCGAACAGGTTGTTGATTACCGCCCCGGCCAGATGCGTCCGCTCGGGTTCCGTCCGGTCGACATGCCGATCGTGAATGCTCTGCCGCAGGGCCTTGAATAGCAGCATCTGCACAGTAAGGATCGCCTCCCGCATCACCGGGATGACCTTGTTGTCGACCAGGGGTTTGTCCTCTGCCGGCGAAAGGTCGGTCACAAGACCACCTTGACGGCCGGATCGGCGGCAAACCGCTGATACAGGCGCAGCCGTTCGGCTTCGTCGGCGACCGTGGTTTCCACGGTAAGGCTCAGATAACGGCCGCCAGTGCTGACGTTGCCGTCGGCGATCACGCACGCGGCCATGTCAACCACTTTGCCGATGGCCGCGACAATGGCGCTGCGTTCTTCCCCGATCAGACGGTACTGCCAGCGGCAGGGATAGTGTATTTCCGGCTTGCAGCCGCAGGCGCCCCCGTTCATGTTGCATGCTCCTCCAGCGGCCTTATAGCGCGATCCGCCGCCCTTGCCAATGAAAAGAATACTCCCATTTTTCCGCCACAGTGGTATGCTTTTTACAATGATCTCCCCTCGCCGTTTCCTGGAGCAGAGCCATGAGTTTCCCTTTCCTGGTCATCAGCCATCGCCTGAACTTCGAATCTTTTTTCTCTGAATTCTCGACCTCATTTGAAGCAACCATAGTGGCAAGCGGCGAGGATGGCCTCGCGGCCCTGGCGCAACCGACTCCTTGGCACGGAGTGCTCATCGCCGCTCAGCTGCCCGATATGGACGGTCTGGAGCTGATCGAGCAGGTCGACTCGCTTGCCGGCGCCGTTCCCCTGCTCCTGGTGCCGGACGACCAACTGGCCGAGTTGCTGCCGCTGGCCAACAGCCGCTCTGTTTTTCGGGTAGTGCCGGAAAGTACGCCGCCGCACATCCTGGCGACCATCCTGATCGATACCGTGCGCCAATTCGAGCTTCTCCAGCAGGAGCACCGCCTGACGGCGCGAATCGAGCAGATGTCGCTCACCGATTTGCTCACCGGCTGTTATGCCAGGTCGCATATCCCCGGCCTTCTACACCGCGAGCTGCGCCGCTCCATCCGCTACCGCCATCCCCTCTCGATCATTCTCTGCGACCTCGACCGATTGGCGCGGATCAACGAGGCCTTCGGTCACCAGGCTGGCGACGCGGTCCTCGCCGGTTTTGCCCAGGCCGCCGCCCAAGTGACCCGTCAGGATATCGACACCATCGCCCGATGGGGTGGGGACGAATTTCTGGTGGTCCTGCCCGAAACCCCAATCAGCGGGGCCGGCCGGGTGGCCACCCGGCTCAGGGAGCGATGCGCCCAGCTCGGCCAGACCGAGGATGGCCGCACCCTTGCCTGCAACGCCAGTTTCGGGGTGGCCAGTTTCACTCCGGAAAATGCGACTCGCAATGCCACTACCGAAGCTCTGCTGCTGCTGGCCGAACGCTGCCTGCTCCAGGCCAAGGCCGCTGGCGGCAACCAGGTGCTCTGCTGCCCCTGAACCCGCTGCGACATTCACCAAGGAGACTCCCTGCCCTATGGCCCAATCAAAGGCTGAACAGTCTGCGCAAGCCGCCGCTGGGTCTCGTTCTTGACCTTGCCGTCTTTGCGGCAGCTGCGCCTGAGCAGATGGGTATGGCAGACCTTGCCCTTGCAGGCGCGTTTTGGTGGTGACGACGTGTGCTTTCCCTTTTCTTGCAGGCATGGTGGACTAGAGCACATACTCATCCCGCCGCCAACAGTTTTCTGAAATTTTAGTGATTACATTTTAGGCGGCCGGCAACCTCAATATTTGTAAATTATCTATAAAGTCATATGGTTGCCGTTGCAAGCCAACGGCCAGAGCCTTGAAATTTCGGGCTAACCACCTGACGGAAAGGCCGAGGGCGCATTGTAGAGGTGCGGACAAAAAGTTGACGGCGGATCAACAAACGAAAAAACAGTACACAATCATTGTTTCGTTCACGGATAAGGACAGGACTGTACGCGAAAGGCGCATTGGCAGCCTGTTTTACCCTACGCGGAACCCTGCCGGACCTGGGTCGCCGAAAACAAACAAGGAGTGCGAAGCAGTGCATCTCCCCGGCTGGACGGAAGTCGTC
>Ga0123354_10010441_pt1 | contig 14309 bp, 7 predicted proteins | sample TergutLab28metaG_2_FD_97872 | JGI IMG/M metagenome (GOLD analysis project Ga0123354, IMG submission 97872) | Labiotermes labralis P4 segment gut microbial communities from Petit-Saut dam, French Guiana - Lab288 P4 | ecosystem: Host-associated > Arthropoda: Insects > Digestive system > Gut ... | reverse complement strand
GTTTGGTATTCTATGATTCGGAAACCGTTGCTGATATTCAGCTACGGCAAGAACTGAGTTACCGTCACAAAACCCGTACACATAAATCATATCTGCATACTCTTCAAATGAAAATGTAAATGGAATCGTGAACGTAACAGACGCACCGAGATGAGAACTGTTCTGAACACCAGTAGCCGGCACACTGTAGCCGTCGCCGGCCATACCAACCCACCCCGCCTTCCCCCGCATGCCTTAGGTACCACCCAAGTTTTGAGATAACGGGAACGCCTTGTCTGTAGCTGGCTAAAAATAGCGACCCGCCAGCTGATAGACGCGTTTCACACGAGGGCGTGTACGGGAATTAAAAAACATTCATAACTCCGTAACCGTCCAAAATCGGACACATGTTTATATGAACTTTTTTGATCACAGAGACCTAGGAAATCACCTCCTGCAATTATGCCCTGAAGTCGTGAAACACCCTGTATAACTTAAAAACAGTTACTGGTTATACCTGATATGCCATATACATTTGTCATTAGTTGGGCTGTATATTTTCTTGAGAAGATTTCTTTTGAGCATATTCTTAACCTCTTCCCACCAATTTTTGCAAATGCCTAACTTTCACTGCTGAATGGTAGGATAGGTCACATTGAGGTTTTACACAGTTTAGTCTTTGTTTTTGTATTAAGAAGATGTGAATTTAATTATTTTTGTAAGCATTAACACATATTTGCTGTTATCAGTGTGGTTTCTTGCCATTTTTATGATACTGCTTGTAACTACCATGTCAAGATATTGAAACTGTGTAACTATTTTCAAATTTTTATCTCTTCACAGTCAAATATTGCCTGTTTGTATGGTTTTGTATTACTTCCATATATTAGTTTTACTTCCTTTTTTTTTAAGTCAGTGGTGTTTGCTGCTTTCTCCAAGTTCACAAATGTCTCTTTAACCACTTTCTGTTCTATTAGTGATATCAGAGCTATTTTGTATTTTCACACTGCACCTCTCTCTCTCACTCTCTGTCTGTCTATCTGTCTCTAGCATATCCAGTTAGATTTTTTTTTTTATTTCAAATCTTTTCATTGCTAGAAGTAGGTTTTTTCTCCTCACAGTGTCACAGGCTGCTTTGAAATCAATGCATAAGTGGAATGTACTTACTTATTCTTCTCCAAAATTTGCAGTAAAATTTGTACCTGGCTTGTGGTTGACTTCTCAGTCCAGAGCCACACTGGTAGTTCCCAGTTTTGTTATTCACTTATAATAATGACTTTGTTAATGACATATTTGAGAAGTTTTTATGAACTGTGTTAGGTAATGTTCTAGCTCTGTAGTTTGCTGTGTTGTAGTTGGTGTGCTTTCTTCTTCCAATTTAGATGGGCATTTCATTCTGTTGTCTGTACTTGAACACTTACTCCATGCTGTTCATCTGGTAGTAAATGTCCATCCACCATTGATAAAAATTATGGTGAATATCACAAGTTTAGGGATGTCAAATTGTACAATAGCCCATGTCAGAGTACCCTTTCTTGTTTTTAGCCTCCTTTCTTTCCTTAAACCCCCCAAAAAGTAATTTTATGATCTCACCATGCTGTTTGTGTATGGGTCCCAGTTTTAGTATTTTAACCACATGACATTTTGCTACTGTAGGTCACTCCATTGCCATACTTCGTAATTTCCAATAAACAGTACTAACACTGAGGATGTGCACAATTGTGAGACAGGCATAACCATACACCACTTTGTGTAGGGTCCTGACATGGTTTATTGCAGTACTACATTGTGGAAAAATACATAACTTGTGTTAAGGTAGTATTTTTGTGGTATATAAATAGGACAGTTGTGATCATGTGAAAATTTTCTGTGGCTTTCAGTCAGATGGTGATAATTGATGAACTGCTGGAAGTAGGCACGTGTGAAATTCGATAAGACGTAGATCATAAAAATTTCTACATACTATGTATGAAATATAGTCAGCAGTTACAAACATGGTGCCATTGCAAAACTCTCAATCTCTTTCTGACAGATTCAGTATATACAGGAACTGTATTCACGTAAGTTTTGCACAGAGAGGAAACAAAGTAATAGGTGCGTTAATCTATATTTATGTGCAGCAGGAATATAAAGTTTGTGGGGGCTGCTTATTTCATCCTCCGTCTACAGTATAATTTTGAACGTTATGTAGTAGAAATTTCTAGTTAAGACTTCAGTTTCCATGACAAAATTGGTCCCATTCTTTTTAAATCAAACTGTTACAGATTAAACAGTTAGCATGTGTGCAGTTATTTTTGTTAAACCTTTGAATCCGGAATCTCATCTAAATTTCTCCTTACTAAGACTAGCTGATTAATACAGTTTAGGGAATTAATTGTTGTTTGTTAGAATCATACAGAATACAAGAATGTGTGCTGTGGGTAATATGCAGTTTTTGAATGGTAAGGCAGATGGTCTGACAGTAAACACTGTGCTTTAATGGTTTGACATATTGTCTTTACATGTTTTGTAGTGTTTCAAACAGGCCTCTTCCTTCAGATTGCTTCAGCTGATGCACTCTGCCTTCCCTAAGCATAACCCTACATTATCAAATTTATTTCTTTTGGGGAAGTTTTGTAGCAGTTTGAATTAGATCTATCCATATATAATTTTAGGCATTGCCTTAAGACTCTTTCCCTTTTTATTTGCATTTAAAGTGTCTGTCACTCCTCATTTAATGCTTAGCATGGTTATTAGCTTTTATAATTTCATTTGAACAGTATAGATGGTCAGAAACAAATTTTGATATTTATTCATGGTATAGTAATCCCAGATTTGTAGTATTTAAAACCATACACTTTGATGAGAAAAACTGAAAAGAATGTGATTTTTATGTAGAATTCTAGATCCATCTCCCCTAAACACTCATACAAAAGTATATATGAGAAAGGTACATACACCTTAAGCTCCCAAGGGGCATTGTGAGGATTGATGTCACAGTCAAAACAATGCCAAGCATGCTGGTGGGACTCCTGGAGGAAGAAATCTCAAAACTCATTTCACCTTGTCCCCCGACCCTAGAATACCAGACTAGATTCCCCTTTGAGTGAAAGAGAGAGAGCTAGAAGAAATAGTGCCGTGTAATAATGCTTCTAAGATTTATGCAAAGTAAGTAAATGCATCTGCAAAAAGATTTCCTGAGACAGAAGGTAAGATGAAGATAGGAGGGCGAAATAGGGTGTAGCAGGAGAGAGGACAGAAGGACAGGAGGGTGAGGAAGGAAGTTGGAAAGAAAAGAATTTCTACTCACTATCTTTACCCTTCTCCTTGTTTCTGTAGTCTCCCATTTTCCTTCATCTTACCTTTGCATATGTAACTTTGGGCCCTCTTGCATTGCTTGAACCTTACCAATCCCCAGCAGTCATTAATGGATGCCCCATGGGACCCCTTGAGATCTGCTCTGCTTAACTTTAATGTGTTGGGAGTTGCTAAGGTCCCATAGCTCTGGGATTAAACTTCCCCTGCCTCCACTCTACTTCCTTGTACCCATCCCTCCCCTCTCCTCACTCTGCTTTACCACTTCTCATCTGTAAAGTCAGGGATGGATTGAAGTAAGTGTTTTAAAAATACTTTCCAATTATACTTGTGGTTTCAAGTGAGAATTGCTACCTTCCTTTTTTTGGCCATTACCCTGCTCTATTCGAGAAGTACCAGCATGTATGACAGTTATTTAATTTCCAACTTATTGAGGGTGGGTTTACATCGAAGGAAGGTCATCAGTGTGCTGTGCATTTTTCGTTTTTGCAGGATTGTCCGGAATGCTGATTCAGTGGGTGGAAACGAGTCACCTGTAAATAACAGTACGGAATATAATAGCTGTCTCAGAAAATTTGAAAATTGCATGTAGTAGATATGAAGCGATAAAGTCTGTTAGTCGTCAGTTTGTGGCTTACTGTGAAGGAAAGGGATGTGGACAGTATTCTCTGTTAACATTGGACTTTCATTCATGGTGAATTTGATTTGAGACACAAAATAATTGCAAAATGTGAACTTGGTTTTATCAGCCATTAAGTACAGGAACGGCTGTAGTAATCGTACGGTTTTGCACAAAAGATCGGAATCTGTCGAGCCGCAAGGGTCACTGTTGGGCCGGCCCTCTTGTAGTGTACTAACCCTGCTGTTAGAGTAATGTAGGCCACTGTGGCTCAACACTGCTCAATGAGGCAGTGGCGTGCCTAGAATTTGTTGGCCCCTTTGCTGAGCTTAACCATAGTTCCTGTCGTTCTCCTGAGGTACACCTTCAGTTCTTACAAAATTGTCATCAACTGACCTGCTTATCAAATAAAACTGTTCACTGAAGTCGTGTTTCTTATAGCAGAATTGATGTGATGGTCACACCAAGGATATTTGTAGATTTTTGGCAAAACGTGCTTGAACTTGTACGCCACCCTGAATAATAGTGACGGGTGCGGAAATACGTTTTCAGAAATGTGTTTTTTTCCCCTTAGTAACACTCTCGGTTGAGTTATTATCTAAACAAAAATTCTTTCTGGCCTTTGCGTTTACGGAATGTTAACTTTTTATTGTCCATTTTGACTGCTGTTTTTCTATAGGCAGAATGGCAAGCTCGTTTTCGCCTCTTTTGGCATGTCGAGTTTATCTTGCATTTTATTTATTTTAATGTACTTAATGGCCTTCAAGTACTGACCACCGTAACTGGAAGCGTAAAAAGAACAATATGAGAACAGAATATGTTTTGGGCTGTTTATTTGCCAAACATTTGTACTTTGTACGAAGAAACTTTTAAAGTTGCTTAGTCGACATTTCTTTCAGTTAAGGCCTTTCTTCAAAGGTAAACTGCATGAATAACGTGATTGGGAAATGGGGAGATACCACTTCCGGATTTTTTTTTTTGTTGAGTTTTGCACATAGACTTAAAAAACTCTCCTGGCTTCTTCAGTGGGTTTTGATTTCAAGAAATCCAAAGTAGTTATTCACTGTTTGCATCCCTAAAAATCGTTGATTGAGAATTTATTTTGTCCTCAACAAACAATCCAACAAAACACATTCTTACAAACCAAGATTTTGCACTCTGTAACCACACTTGCTACGTTCGCTTATTATGCTCCGGTTGACAAAGCTGAAGCGTCTTCGTGCGAAGTGGAGTTTCTGTGAATACAGTGAAGTGCGTTGGTGGTCAAGTAGTATAAGAACAAGAATATGTTGCGATGGCCTCGTGGACCTTCTGCCCTGAGTGCTTTTGATATATGGTAGCTGCGATCTTGTAGTGAGGCGTGAAGGAGGCAGTGGTTATGGGCCAGTCTTTTCCTTTGGGCCCGGAAATGTGTGTGTCCCAATGTAGTTGTTTTACCCTACTAGGAATCGAATGCCGGACGTGTATCCGATGGCCAGTAATGTACTGAGACATTTCGGCCCGTGGCTGTATCTTTTTATTAAAATGAAATAAAAGAGTTTGAGAAATGAGTTAACGTGTTTTATCATGAGCAGCAGTTTAATTGTAACGATGAATCGTTTCAATAAATCTTTATAAATGGGCATTCGAGTTGTGGATCGCCATAATTGATGCTGTATGCGTATTTCCACTGTTGATACCTTGTATGAGGCATATATAATTCGAGTCTTCGTAATGTTGGACGTATTTAAAGGCTGTCTTTGAACTGCGACACGGTCAAGGATCGATGGGTCAGTCAGTCAGTCTAAGATCACCAAACAGCATTTCATAACAGTGGGTTTACTTTTTATCTCAGATTGTACGGGCATTACTTTAGAAGTTTAGAGTATAGAGAGGGAGAAAGAAATGGGGAAGGGGGCTGGATACCGTAGGGACTGAAGAGCGACAGAAAGATTTAAGGTGGCCCTTGGAAAGAAAGTGGGATGGGAGGACCATAAACTATTGTTACACTGTCATATTTATATCCAGCATGTTCTCATTCTCTTTGTTTCTTATAGTACCTGTCTGTTACGCATATACTACTGCCCCATCCCTCCGTGATGTCTACTGTCGCTTGCCTTCTGGAGTAGTTCATCTTCTCTCAAGTCCGCGGGATCTGTTCGCGGTGTCTGTCTTTCCCTGTTATCCAAAGGAAATGAGGTGTGATTGGAGTCGCCTTCTCATTGCCATTGACTTTTCCCACGTGGACTACCTTCATTCCTTTGCTTACATCTAGGAAATCGAAACTCTTATTCAGCATTTTTATTTCTGTGGGTGGAGTCAACACAGTTTTCTTCCATAAAGTACTTTTAGTAATGTGGACATTTGGAAACACGTTGTGATGCAGAGTATCGGATTATAATATAAATAAAAGGCACATCGCAAATACTGTAATTTTCAAGTAGTTTCGGGTATGAGAGTAACTAATCATAATTGCATAACGATAAAAATTTGCATCACTGTACTTTTGTCTTTTTATGTGGGTGTGAAACTTGGTCTGTCAGCCAGAGGGGAAACATGGATTGAAGGTTTAAAGAATATTCAGGCTGAAGACGGAAAAGGCTGTAGATACAGCAGCTTTATAATTTGTGCCCTTCAACAGGTACTGGTATAGGAATCAAAATCAAGGAGAATTGGTTGGGTGGCATATGCAAATACGCTTGGGAGAAGTGAGAAGTGCAGAGTTTCGATTCGACCGTCTGAGGGTAAGAGACTCCTTGGGAAACCTAGGCATAGGTAGGATGATAACATTAAATTGGATCTTAAAGGAGTAGGATGTAGACTGAATTCATATGCTTCAGAGTGGGGTCTTACGACGTCCTTTTGTGATTACTGTAATGAACCTTCAGGGTCCATAACAGACCGGGAATTTCTTATGTAACTGACTGTCTTTTGCTTCTGAAGAAGGGCTGTTCACTGTGGAATGAATTATTAGAATATAAACGTGATCAGTATATAGTTTGCATGTTGAATGCTACGTAGTCTGCTGCGATTGGAAAGGTTTCGAACTTCTGTAAGGCAGGTGAGATTTGGGGTTTTCGCAGTGATTAATGAAATTACGGCCCCTAGGACATGACGTTGTGTGGTTTGGTAGATGGTACAAGCGTTTCGGAGGAACCTGCTGCCTCCATCTTCAGGCTAGAAGAGAGACTTGAAAATCTAGGTATCTCGTAGGCCATCAGTAAAATAGGAGTCGCCAGGTTTCGACTAAACTAGCTATATATGGTCTCAGGCTTGTTTTGGGTAATAAAAGGAATCCAAAATCAAGACGGTTGTGGGAATTGATACAGTGAGGGAGAGGATTGTCGGATACCGTTTGGCTTTCGAAATTTTTGGTATGTCAGAATTATTTTTCTAAACTTTTTTTTTGCACCATAATATCAACTGATGTTCTTTATTTGGTAGCCTGAAAAGGTTCAACATGTTAACATAAATATGATCAAAGATATTACGATTTGAGCAAGAGAAGTGTAAAACAGCCGTCTGGGAATATTGTCTAGTAATATCGGACATTATCAGACTTCAGTATCGGATACTGTCCGACACTACAAACGGAGGAAGAAAAACATTGTGAATACGTAATACAATAAATAGGGAAGGTAAGACTCCGGTAACATTTCTCATTTGACTCTCGGGGAACTGGTAAGTAGTCAACGAACTGAGGATACCAGACAGCTGCCGCTTTATGACTGCCTGTAGGAGTTACAGATCTTAAAATAAAGAAAAATGAAATATTGTAAGCCTGTCCGACATTACCGCGCTCTGCTCACCGACATTTACGGTCACCTCAAGTCTATAATCTGAATCGTTCTTCCACAGAACCTATTGGCGCTCTTAACATCATCCACAGTGCATCTGACAATTAAAATCATGCTCGTTTGAAAGTAGTATACTGAACTATGACAAATTTAATAAGAAACGCATAATTAAAGAAGATCTGCTTGCCTTTTAAAATTTTGATTTCTCGAAAACACACAAAAGTGGCTGTACACATCTCACTTTACCAGTATGGCGACAGGTCACAACAGGGTTTCTGTGGTAGCAGAACATAGTTCATGTCTTCCTTGTAAAATTGCGGCAATAGTATCGCCTAGAGAGGGGTGTCCCGAATCACCAGACGTATCCGACAATCCCCTCCCTTACTCTGTTGTAATATATGTTGAAAAATGGCTAAATTTCTGTGTTAGTCGCGTTGAACTGTTGACCTATAATTCGAGAAAGGAAAGCCGGAAATTTAGAAGTGTTTGTACGTTTGTGTTAGACATAACTAGGTAATCCCCTTCTTTTTTTTTTTTTTTGTATCCGTTATTGTGTGTGTTTAATTTTTTTGTAGTATTCCCTATCCTCGCGAACAATGTTACATATGTTGCGGATTCTAAATCCTTTGGGACAGCGAAAACCTCGGAAATATATGTGAGCCATTTCTTTTGCCAGCGCTCGCTCGGGCGGAAGAGTCTGGTGCTCCTCCCGTGCAGTTTGGCTTTCCCTAAACGCATAAAGTCACTTCACTGATGTGTTATCACACGTCGTCTTTTGCCCGGACATGTTCCGTTTGTTTGAGGCATAAAATTTAGGTTTCGGCAGATTTTTTTAAAAGGCGACATCGTTCGGTCGTTTTAACAGTAGAGTTTGTCACAACGAAAATTAGTAATAATTCGGGTTTATTACGGTTGAAAAAGAGAATAACTGTTCGTCCCGGGGTTCATATACGCGAGCTAGAAGATTCGAATTTGTATTGAAAAATGCATTCTAGGGCTGAATGCAATTAATTCTTGCCACTATACCTTCTAGTCCATGTTTCCTAGTGTTCTGTGATAATATTACTATGAGCCCTCATTTTAGAATGGCGTCTAGTGATTTCCATATTGATATACTCTAAGGACAGAGAAAAGTGAGGAGCTGAATAGTTGAGGATTGGGAGGGGGGGATCGAAGGGTGGGAGGAGGGAGAAATTATTCACTAAGGCCAACGAAAATTGCATTTGCCGGTTTAATAAATACTAATGCAAATGTCATCTAATTGGATTTTTTTTTCAACATTACGCTATTAGGATGTGACAGAACACACTCTTAATTTGTTGGGATGGATTTTTAATTTGACCGGGAAATGTTAGCGCTGCTGTCTTGTTGTGTCATTGTTGTAAAACAAGATCTTAGTAATTATAAAAACGAAGTCTTGATCCGTTGTTGTCGCTTGTCCGGCTACCATGCAATCACCTTACGAAAACACTTGGCAGAAGGTGGACAGAAATTGTTCTCAAGAAGTCATATTAGCGACCAGCAAGTCATTGTCGCAGAAAGAGCGGGATATCACATGAAGATACAAGTATTCCCTTCTGCACCTCTTCCCTACTATCATTGTTGACTGTTTTCAGTGCGCGCACGAATATGAGCAGGGCCAATCGCTGCTGTTACGTCGGGGCTTTTCACTTTCTACATCGTATCAATTTCTTATCACCGGTATTTAAAGACAATAAACAAGTACTGGAAAAGTCTTATTCTTTGCTCCAACAAAAATGGTAACGCTGCTTCAAAGGGGCGCTGGGTAGGCAAGTCATCTGATTCTTAGAAGAGAGAGTAGATAATGCTGACATTAGGCCTTTATTAAAACATTCTTTGTTTCATATGCCGATTCCGTTGTCCGCGCGGTTTAAGGCGTAGCTCTGCGGCCGATCGGTTGCTGAGGTAGCGGGTTCGAATCCCGCTGACGGCGAGGATGCTCGTTTCTTGTGTTGTATAGTTAGCTGCCTCTGCGACGAGCTGATCACTCGTTCAGAGGAGTCCTGTCCGGTGTGTGTGTGTGTGTGTCTGTCTGTCTGTCTGTCTGTCTGTGTGCGATCAAGAAACCTCAACAGTGAGGTAGTCCTGACTCGTTACCGGCTTTGCGCCACAGAAAAAAATGTTTCGTATGGTTGTAGAACTCTGTAGATTCTCGCCTTACAGGAATAATGGGGAGTGGGGTTATTTGAGGTGAATAACAACAGAGAGAAGAAGTTACAAAAATGGAGATAATTGCATAATAGGAAAATCGTAATTTCTTCTTACGTAACGAATATTGTGAAGCTTATTGAAACAAGAACGATAAGAAGTGTGATACATAGGCTTACATCACACATGGGGGAATAAAATGCATATAAACTTTCAGTGGAAGATTCCAATTTGGAAGGTAATAGATAGTTAGGACGTAATATTGAAATTCATTGTAGAAAAATAAGTTGTGACTGTGCGGACTGCAATTAGGCTCTGGATACCGTATCTTGCGATTACAATGATGAACCGTCGAGATTCTTAAGAACACCGTAAGCTCGTGAACAGATAATAACTGTTAATAAAGCGAGGAAGACTTAGTTAATGGGTTTAATCGCTTGTATAAAATGCCCTTGCAATTATGTTCGCAGCGCGTGCCGTAGCATTGCGGAGTGCGGCTGTCCAGGATTGCGTCATTGTGGCATCATCCTGAAGTGGCTCAAAAGTTGGAATTAATAGGCAGAAAAACACATGTAGATCATGCCAGGTGTGATACAGGTGCCTGCCTTCTGGTAAACGGAATACGTGACGGATGTATTGCCGGTGCTGTACTTGATGGTGATGTGATTGCTCTATCTTGTTATCAGATACTGTGTAATTAAACCTAGTCTCTGAAGCATAATGGTTGTTACAGCTGTGTTGTGCAGGATTTGGCCCCGATTAATTAGTTAGCCCGTACACTTTATCCACAGCTTCCAGCCAGCCTTGTCATATCCCCCGTAAATTGAACTGCTCTGTCTTCTTGTGATTTACAGAAACATTTAGAGGAACTTTAAAGTAGCTATTTGTACGTTTTGCTACAGTGTAATTTTTTCTTGCCTCAAGTATTTCGTGACTTCCTTTGTTTCATATCTTTATGTATTGCTTTTTTTTTTTGTGTGCACAGTTAGAAGAAATGCTGGTGCCAAGATTGCTGTGAGATTGGCCGGTCACTATCTAGGACAATACAATGGCAGGTTAACTTTAGTAGACATGGATCCATTCTTCGTGGGTTTTGCATTTGGGGCAGGGATTTATCAAGTGATTTCAACTGATTAGTGCTGCATCGTAAATGGACATTTGATTCAGGCCCATGTGGGAATTAGGCCTACTCATAATTGTGGGTGAGGCAATCTGATATAGTTAGAAACATGGTTAAAATAACATTAGTGGTTTGTACCAGGTAAAATCGGTTGTTTCTCGTGTGGGAAAGTGCCATTATATTGACGCATTATATTATCAATGTTGTTTTAAGTGTTAAATGTGGGCAGTTCCTTCATGGTTCACTCACTGTAAGAAGAAGGTTTTTTTTTTCAATTTTGAAAATTAACATTTCCGTTTATTCGTTACGAGGTATTGCCATAGTCCCCAGCAATAACATGAAACATGTTCTGATACAGCTTCCTTGTAACTAGGGAAATGATAGTGCGCTGGTGTTCATATGTTTAGTTAGGCCAATATAGAGCCTACGTATTTTGTAATAATATCAAAACCGGGGGAGGGGGCGTGATTTTTGTGTGCCGTATACAGTGTCTGCTTTCGTACTTTGCCTGTACCGTACAGGCCCACAGTTGATGAGTTGGCGCTTCCAAATTTGTAATGATCTCTGCCTTCAAAATTGCAAAATAAGGTCATTACCTCCAACTCCTCGTGGGCTGGTAGAGAAGAAAATAGCGCCCGTCTCTGCACCATTGGGCTTGACTGCCTGGTAATCGAAATGTCGATGACATAACTCTGACAATATCATTTGTGCAAATGTGGTTGACGATTAGGTAGGTCCGCGTGAACTGCAGTCTCCAATTCTTTAAGTTCGCCCTTGGAATTCTCTTGTAGGTCTTCTTTACGGCGTAAAAAGGGCGTCTTATTTGGAGACCATGTCCGTTCTTCCGTCTGTCTGTGACTTAGTGTCGGCGCCTAAGCAGTTTGTCGGATCGTGGAGTTCCGAGTTATTGAAAAATCCTCACAGTGACTGTCGTACTTAACAGTGAGGACGTAATTTAATTCTCCTTGTATTTCTTGCATTTCTTGACTGATGTAGATGAAATTTGGTATACGAGTAGATGTCTACGTGATGCTGGTTAGTAGTTGTGGGTTTGTTGGAAGTCGGTGCAGTGAAAGGGACACTTTACTTGGTGGCATGAATGAGATTTTGCCCTTTTTTTATAGTTTTCTTCCGATTTGGAAAGAAATCGGTACAGGAGATGTTCACAGAATTTATTGAGTGTGACTTTCGTGAAAATCGGTGCAGTGAAAGTCATTCTTCTCTTAGGGGGCTTAAAATGTATGCATGTACTTACTTTTCGCACCTGTTTTTCGATTTGGTTTGCAGTTCGGTATAAGATATCTGCACGTAATGCTGTTATGCGTTTGTGGGTTCCGTGGAAATCGGCGAAGGGAAGACCTTTACTTGTCTCGTGGGCATAAATAAAGTTCCAGCGAAACCGTGTGACGTTTTTAAAGTAAAGGACGCCGTAATCAAATCGGTATACGGCGTCACGGAGTGTACCTTTTGCAGTCTTACTAAACCCGTAGTCCAAATCCCATTACCTCTCATTTGAGAAGACATGTTCGAGACCTTTGTTATTGATCTTGAGCACCGTATCGTTATTCTTAACCACTGACAGTGAATTACACTCTATACATCTGCAGTTCCATGGTTATTTATTGCCACTGCGCTACTAAGGATGTGTAATTTAAACGCATCGCTCATCAGTAATATTGATTCCCAAGGGCTGTAGTTATTGCACCGCCCCCCTCCCCCTTTCCCGGTATCTATCAGTGTTACAACCGTCCCACTTCTACTCTGCTGCCCGGTATATATGCGTGGGGACGCTGTTGGTAATTTTGCAACCATCACATTAAAGTTAGGTGGGAGCGACATGGGAATGGGGAATTATTAGCAGCCTTTGGTGCCATCCTCTGTCCCCAGTTGTAATCTACCAACTCAAATTGTGATGGGCTTCATTAGTCTGCTCCGAAATGAGACTGACCAGTCCCTAGGGACGGACAGAACAGCGTGAGTGCGATGGAAAATGCAGAGAGGGCCAGTACAGCTAGCTACATATGAAAATAGGTAGAGCTGTACTGCTATGTTGCCCCGTTCTCATTTCTGCTGTAACACAAATGTGACCTGTGAGTTATCTGCAGGTATTCTGTTGTTTTGCTTAATTACTGGGTAGTTCAGACCTAAAGAGAAGTAAAACTAAATGTAATTATGCGTCATGTCCGAGAGTAGCTATGGAAGTGTATAGCCATGTTGCAGCAGGTGTCATCAAATAGACCGACTTTACTCGTTCCGGAAATGACAGCGATCTCGGTTTTGTGTCAGTATCGTGCATTCTTATCCAATATTTGTGCGTGTGAGTCTAATGTCAAACTGTTAAAGGTGCCAAGCGATGTTTGTATCGCCAACAAATAGCGGTTAAGTTCTTCATTGTATGTGTGTGTATCCCGGAAATCACAAGTCATGCCAGTATTGCAAGCGTGACTCCTCCTGTTTGTCCATAATTTCTCCAGCGTTGCTGTGGAGTGAAAACGTACAATTGAGTTGGATCTCTTCATTTCAGATTCAGACCTTTATGAACGTGAATATTGTCATCTGGGATATGAAACTCTTTAGTGTGGTTGTAGAAAAATGTCGTTGACGTTTCAGAGAAACGCGCTGAGGAGAGGGGATGGCGAAAGTTATTCTGATGACTTGGAATTAGCGTCAGGTGCCAGGAGGGACGCTAGTGGACAGAACGAAACGAAATTTGATTCTGGGCGGAAACGGCATAATGCCCCTTTCTTTTCACCGTGACTGGTGATTGTTTTTGTTGTGTTGTTACTGCTGCTGCTATTGTTGGTTTTGCTGTTATTGTTGCTGTTGCTGTTATTGCTTTTGCTGTTATTGCTGTTTTTGTTGTTGCTGCTGCTGCTGCTTAAAAATGTGTTATTTCGAATTTAGGCAAGTATGTTTTTATTCACGGAAATAAGATTTCTTTAGGCGTTGATTACTTGAAAGTACTTTTGGCGCGTTCGCAACGAAAAGTTGCAGAAATTTGACTGCTAGCGTTGCTGTATCTATTTTTCGCATGTAAACTCTCGAGAACCATTGAAAGGGTTTGTATGAAATTTTGTCAGGGAATGTTACTAAAATTTGTCGACACGTCAGTTTTGGGTAAAATCAGATAATAACATTCTCTTTTCATGAAGCCTCTCCTATATGCACTTCTTCACCGCACCTCGAGTGTAACACGTGGTTTATCGCAGAAAGAAACGTTACGAATAAACTAAACTAAAAACTAAACTCCGTGGCCTTAGTCCGCACGCGAACTATACCGACAGAGCGGCCGCCGCCGGTCGGCGAAGTTAGTGCCAACTTTTGCGGATAGAGGGGTGTCACATGGTCAGCG
>Ga0123354_10010439_pt1 | contig 14310 bp, 8 predicted proteins | sample TergutLab28metaG_2_FD_97872 | JGI IMG/M metagenome (GOLD analysis project Ga0123354, IMG submission 97872) | Labiotermes labralis P4 segment gut microbial communities from Petit-Saut dam, French Guiana - Lab288 P4 | ecosystem: Host-associated > Arthropoda: Insects > Digestive system > Gut ... | reverse complement strand
TCGTATTACGAGACAAGGATAAACAGTTTGGATACGCGATTGATTACAAATACGTTCTGTATTGGTTTCTCTCAAAACTTCTTTGCCGTTTCGGGAAAACATAAGAAAAATAATTACCGCTATGTTTTTGAATAAGACAAAAGATAATAGATACAAGATGATAGATTATAGATACAAGACAATAGACCATAGACAAAAATACTTTCCTTTGTCTATTATCTATTATCTAATATCTATTATCCTTTTTTTCCCTTCTTGCGTTAAAGTCGAAGAATTTCCAAACGACCCGCGCGGTAATTTTGAAGCGTTATGGAAAATTATGGATGAACATTATTGTTTTTTTGATTACAAGCAAATCAACTGGGACAGTATTCATACCGCATATTCTCAACGGATAAGCAGTTCGATGAATAACGAATCATTATTCATGACGCTGAACGAAATGCTTCAAGAGGTAAAAGACGGTCACGTTAACTTAATCACTCCTTTTGACGTCGGACGCTATTGGAAATGGTTTGAAGATTATCCGCAAAATTTCAACCTGAATATTGTGGATAAATACTTGGGAACTAATTATTCTATTTCCGGAGGAATCCGTTATACGATTTTGGAAGATAACATTGGTTATATGTACTATGGAGATTTTTCTTCCGCTATGGGGGAAGCCAATTTGGATTATATCATTGATAAACTTTCCATTTGCGATGGGATAATTATTGACGTCCGCGATAACGGCGGCGGATTATTATCCAACGCAGAACTTCTTGCAGCCCGTTTTGTAAATGAAAAAACGCTGGTAGGATATATTCAGCACAAAAACGGAAAAGGGCATAACGATTTCTCTCAGCCGTTGGCACGCTACAATGTGCCTTCTACCCGTTTGAGGTATCAAAAACCGGTTATTGTTCTGACCAACCGCAGTTGTTTCAGCGCAACAAACGATTTTGTCAACGCGATGCGCTATTGCCCGAACGTCACTATCTTAGGCGACAAAACCGGCGGCGGAAGCGGTCTGCCTTTCAATTCGGAAATTCCCAACGGATGGTCTGTGCGGTTTTCAGCCTGCCCCATGTTTGACGCAAATATGCAACAAACCGAATTTGGAATAGACCCCGACATTCATGTTGATTTGTCGGAACAGGATATGATAAAAGGAAAAGATACTTTGATTGAAACGGCGAGGAAGTTATTGAAAGCCGCGCAATAAATCATTTGACAGGTTGGATTTTTTTAAGTTCATACCGGCAAATGAATCATCCGCTTAATCCATTGAGTTTCAGAAAATTATCAAAGATAATATCGCAATTTAAAGAAGTAAAAAATAAACTGATGTTCATTCATTATAAATTAATGATATAAAACATCCGCAAGATAAGTTAATTTTCCTTTTTAGCATGAAAAAGACTACGATATGATTTTGGCGTTTGGTTCGTATAAACTTTAAACAATGAATTGAAATGCGCAATGTTATTGAACCCGCAATCATAAGCTACTGTAGAAATATTTAAATCTGTATTTGCAATTAATTTTTTGGCATATGTTATTCGAAATTCATTTATAAATTCAAATATTGTTTTTCCGGCAATTTTTTTGAATCTTCGACACAGAGCAGAACGATTCATACAAGCTAAATCAGCTAATGCTTCAAGAGTTATTTCCGACTGATAATGCTCGCTGATGTATGAAATAATTTTTTGATATACAAAATCCTGACTGATATCATTACTCTGAAAATCGCGAGAAGCCAATATAGTGTGTTCGTTTGATTCTCCTAAAATATTGAGTAAAACATATAATTTCATTATTTTCTCAAATCCTTTTATTTCTGGCATGGAACGGATAATCTCAATGAGCTTTTCATTTCCCTTTGATGAAACGGCAATTCCTCTATCAGCTTTTTTCAGCAAGTGATGAATAGCTCTAAATCCGGGCATTTGTTTATATTCATATGGAAGCACTTCTTCTCTGAATTGTATATATATTGATCTGCATTTTTCTCCACAGTCCTCCTTATAAAACCGGCTATCACTTAAATAAAAATGAGGTAAATTTTTAGCAAAAATACCTATATCTCCCGGAAAAAATTTACCTGCATAATCTCCACAAAAACAAATGCCGTCTCCTTGTTCAATTAGTACCACTTCAAATTCCGGATGAAAGTGCAAAGGAGAAGTAAAGTGCTTGTATTCAAAAACAGAAGCTTTAAATGAACTTTCATTATTAGGAATAACCTTTTCAAATTCTATTTTTTCCATTATTATTCAATCAAAAACTGTGCAAATATACCATTATATTTTACATTTGAGTGTTTATAAAATGTACTAATTCCTTTAATTAATTATAATTTAACATTATAAAATACTTGCAAGATAAACTAACCTTCCTTTTTAACATAGAAAAGATTCTGTATGAATTGGGTGTAACCCTATTGAGTTATTGTGCAAATATACTATTAGTTTTTGCAATTTTTAAGAAAGTTTTTAATATTATTTCATAATATTTTTGTATTTTTATATTTTAATAACAATTATATATGAAACAAATTACAGTTTTCCTTTTCTTTTTGTTCTCAACTGCTATAGCTTTTGCTCAGAATTCTAAAATTACCGGTACGGTGGTTGACGAGAATAATGAGCCTCTTATCGGAGCTTCAGTAGTGGTTAAGGGTTCCCAGATTACTACGATGACTGACACAAACGGAGAATTCTCTATGGAAGTGTCGCCGCAATCCACTTTAGTAATCACATATATTGGTTATGTTTCTTTGGAAGTAAAAGCTGATACTCAAAAGAAAATGCTAATAAAACTGAGTGAAAATACCACCAATTTAAATGAAGTTGTTGTGGTAGGATTTGGTACGCAGAAAAAAGTCAATCTGACCGGCGCCGTTTCGACGGTTAATTCCAAGATGTTGGAAGATCGACCTGTGACGAATGTTGTACAAGCGCTCCAAGGCGCTGCGCCAGGTGTGATTGTTGACAATACAATTGGGGGCGGCGTGGATAATGCTCCGTCAATAAATATCAGAGGGATGGGTACAATAGGACAGGGGTCCAATGGAAATCCTTTAGTGTTGATCGATGGCATGGCAGGAGATATTAATACCTTGAATCCTCAGGATATTGATAATATTTCTATTCTCAAAGATGCTGCAGCCTCTTCTATCTATGGATCCAGGGCGCCTTTCGGAGTTATCCTTATTACAACTAAAAAAGGTAAAACCGGAAAACCCGTCATCACATACGACGGCAATTACCGTGCAACAACTCCTATTTCCTTGCCACAACCTGTGGATTCATATACTTGGGCTTTAATGTTTAACGATATGCAGACCAACAGCGGACAACCTGCTTATTTTGATGCTACATGGTTGCAGCGAATCAAGGATTTTCGAGATGGAAAATTACCGATGAATACTTTCAATGGGAAACAATATCCTATGACTACATTGCCGGATGGAAATGGTCACTGGAACAGTGGATATAATGCAGGTAATGATAATGTGGATGTATTCAGAACCATATTTAAAACTCGAAACCATGCGCAAGAGCATAATCTATCAATAAGCGGCGGAACGGATATGATGAATTATTACTTGTCTGGAAATATCCTTGATGCTCCGGGTATGATGAAATTGGGAGGAGATCATCAAAGCAGAATGGGATTAACTGCAAAAATTAATTCGAAACTAACGGATTTTCTATCTTTTTCTTATATAGGAAAATTTACTCGTTCAAAATGGGATGAGCCATGGGATTCTGCAGGAAGAGCGGATTGGTGGATAGCTTCTCAGGGTTGGCCTATACTTCCTCTTTATGACCCGAACGGCTTTATGTTAGACAGTCCAAGTCCTTATTGGAAGATAGTATATGGTGGTCGTAAAGATCAGGAGACTGATCAAAATACGCAACAATTCAATGCTACCATCGAACCCATTACAGGATGGAAGATTATAGGCGAGTTTAATGTTACTATGTCAAGCATTCTTCTCCATCAGGGACGAACGACGTTTGACAACCATGATGTGAATGGCAATCCGTATCCGGATCAAACACAGAGTTTTGTACAAGAAGACTTTACCGGTACTAATTTTTACAATACCAATGTTTATACAGAGTATTCAAAATCAGTATCAGGTAACAATTTTAAGATTTTAGCAGGGTTTCAATCGGAATATTATAAAGAACGAACATCATCAGCCGGGCGTAACGGAATATTATTTCCTAACAATCCTACCCTCGATACAACAACAGGACTCGATTATTTCGGCAATAGCGTTTCACCGTGGGTGTCCGGACATTTAGCAAATTGGGCGACTGCCGGATATTTTGGACGTATTAATTATGATTACAAGGGAAGATATCTGGTAGAAGGCAATCTTCGTGAAGACGGCACTTCACGGTTTCGTTCCGACATGAGATGGGCGCTTCTTCCATCCTTTTCGTTTGGTTGGAATGTTGCCAACGAAAACTTCTGGAAAAATCTGGAACAGTATGTTAACACCTTAAAACTAAGAGGATCGTTTGGTAAACTTGGAAACACAAATTTGTCTTCTTACTATCCTACATACGAAACGATGAATCTCGGTATGGCTAATGGCGGATGGTTGGTAAATAATGCAAAACCCAACACTGCCGCCGAGCCAAATCCCATCAGTACAGGGCTTACATGGGAAAAAATAAAGGTGTACGACGGCGGAATTGATCTGGCTGTTTTAAAAAACCGATTAAACGCATCATTTGATTATTACTTGCGCTATACCGACGATATGGTAGGTCCTGCTCCTACGCTTCCGGCAATTTATGGAATAAATCCTCCGAGTACAAATAATACAAGTTTGAAAACGAAAGGGTTTGAATTGGAACTTTCGTGGCAGGATCATTTGTCAAATGGATTAAACTATTCTGCCGGTTTCAATGTAACAGATGCCAGAACTATCATTACCAAATATCCTAATCCGACAGGCGCTATCGGATTTTACACAAATTCTGCTCAAATAGCCTATAATACCTACTATCCGGGAGAAGAATGGGGTGATATTTGGGGATTCACCACGCTTGGAATTGCCAAAACACAGGCGGAAATGGATCAGCATCTCGCAACCTTACCCAATGGCGGACAAACGGCAATGCTACAAGGCGGTCAGGATTCGCATTGGGGCGCCGGAGATATCATGTATAAGGATTTAAATGGCGACGGAAAAATAGATTTCGGTTCGAGTACAATCAATGATCCGGGAGACCGATCTATCATCGGTAATATTACTCCTCGTTATATCTTTGGATTAAATTTAAGCGCCGATTGGAAAGGGGTTGATTTTAGGGCTTTTTTTCAAGGGGTGATGAAACGGGATTATTTTCCGATAGGGTATATGTTTTGGGGCGCCGGTCGTTCCATGTGGGAATCATACTTTTTAGTCCAACATTTGGATTATTTCAGGGATGACCCGAACGATCCATTGGGATTAAATCTAAATGCATATTATCCACGTCTGACCACTCCGGAAGATTGGAGTAATAATTTTGGAAAAAATCATTATGCTCAAACAAAGTACTTACAAAATGCCGCTTACATCCGGTTAAAGAATCTGACACTGGGATATACAATACCCAAAAAAATAACTCTGAAAGCGCATTTGGAAAAAGTGAGAATTTATCTCTCCGGAGAAAATATCTGGACAGGAACAAAATTGACAAAGATATATGATCCTGAAACAATAGGCAATGTCAACGGGATAGCATACCCTTTAGATAAAGCTTATTCGATCGGACTATCCATAACTTTATAAATTGAATGATTATGAACATAAATAGATTTTTTTTATTGTACATCTTTATAGGTGTAACAATGTTGCCGGTCTTTAATTCATGTACGAATGTGAGTTTTTTGGATCAGGAACCTGTTTCGGTTGTTACTCCCGAAAATTATTTTACAGATGAATCGCAGCTTGCAGCTTACGCTATTAATTATTATAGCTATTCGAGTAATGGCGTGAATTATAATTTTCCGCAAGACCCCATACAAGACGATGAAATAACAGATAACCAGGCGTCTTCATACCCTAAGGTGACAAGATTTTCTGATCAATATTTAACGCCGCAAAGCGGAGGCGATTGGGATTTCAATAACATACGCGTATGCAATTATTTCTTTCAGCAAGTGCTTCCAAAATGGAAAGCAAGTGAAATCTCCGGCGATCCGGACAACATTGCGCATTACATTGGGGAAATGTACTTTCTCAGAGCATACGCTTATTTTAACTGCCTCAAGAATTTGGGAGATTTTCCGATTGTGAGGGACGTACTGCCCGACAACATGCAAACCTTGACGGATGCAAGTAAACGAGAGCCCCGGAATGAAGTCGCCCGTTTCATTCTTTCTGATCTTGATTCTGCCAAACTTCTATTGAAACAGGTATCGCCGGATGGAGCAAAAAACCGTATTTCACGTCCATGCGCGCAACTGCTTAGTTCACGTGTAGCGCTTTTTGAAGCTACTTGGGAAAAATATTTTAAGGGAACAGCGTTTGTACCCAACGGACCGGGTTGGCCCGGCGCTACAAAGGATTATAATGCAAATTATCAATTCCCGTCAGGGAGTATTGATGGCGAGATTTCTTTCTTTTTAAATAAAGCCATGGAAGACTCTAAAGCTGTTGCGGACGCTTTTACATTAACGCAAAACACCCAAATGCTTCAACAGGATCCGAATGATCCGGCAAATCCTTTCTACAATATGTTTGCCGATGTGGATATGTCCCAATATGATGAAGTTCTGTTGTGGAAACAATATAATGCAGGTCTCGGTGTTGCAAACGGATTTGGCGTAGAGTTAAGTCGAGGGGACGTTAATATAACAAGAAGTCTTGTAGATTGTTTCCTTATGACTAATGGCTTGCCTATCTATGCTACAGACTCAGGTTACCATGGAGATGATAGCGTTCCGGCTGTCAGACAAGACAGGGATAATCGACTGTTCCTGTTTTTGAAACAACCCGGTCAAAAGAATATTCTATATTTTACAGGGGTAACTATTGCCTCTGATGTTAAACCCATTGAACCTGCGGCGGCGATTATCACGATACCGGGAATCCCAAGATATTCAGCTTGTGGATATCAGATACGAAAAGGAGCGAATTTCAGCGATATTGCATATCAATATAATTACAATACATCCGGATTATTGGTATTCAGGGCTGCAGAAGCCTACCTCAATTACATAGAAGCTTGTTATGAAAAGAACGGATCGCTGGATGCAAACGCCGATAAATATTGGAAAGCGATTAGATCCAGGGCAGGCGTTGATCCTGATTATCAGAAGACAATAGCTGCGACCGATATGTCGAAGGAAACAAATGATTGGGGCGCTTACTCTGCCGGACAAGTCGTTGATCCTACCCTGTATAATATACGAAGGGAACGGCGTTGTGAATTGATGATTGAAGGATTACGCGATATGGATATTCGGAGGTGGAGATCATTGGATCAAATGATTGCAACTCCTTATCATGTAGAAGGATTTAAGTTTTGGGGACCTGTAATCCAATACCAATATCCATCGGCATACATCGTATATGACCAGGGTAATGCCAATACTGTTTCCAGTCCCGGCAGAAGTCTGTATATTCGTCCTTATGAAATACTTACATCATCTATTGTATATGATGGCTTCAAATGGAAAATGGCGCACTATTTAAGTCCTATTGCACTTCAACATTTTCAGATAACGGCTGGCGACGGAACTGATTTATCAAAATCGCCCATTTATCAAAATCCAGGGTGGCCTGTCGAAGCGAATAGACCGGCGGATTATTAAACTTTTAATAAATATTCTTATTATAAGTTATGTTATCGGTCGGATTGAAATTATCGATCCGATCGATTTTTTGATTGATAAATCATTTAATGTAATTAGTGTTATATCTTTGTATCGTAAAAAAATATATGTGATGAAAAGTAAAGTATTATTATTTATCAGCTGTTTTTTTATCATAAGCAACATTAGTGCGCAATTGAACTTGTCTTTTCCTGTGGCAAAATTCAAAACCGGCGATGATATTGCATGGAAAGAACAGAACTATGATGATAGCGACTGGAAAGATATTAAAACATCAATCGTATGGGAAGAACAAGGTTATCCCAATCTTGACGGATATGCATGGTACCGGATTCGATTCTTTTTACCGGAATCATTGCAGGAAACCCCTAACATGAAAGGGAAATTGAATTTTTACATTGCCAAGATAGACGATGCGGATGAGGTTTATTTAAATGGCAAATTGATCGGCAAAACCGGTACATTTCCTTCTGATAAGGAAGGATTTGTTTCTCGTTGGGAAATTTCAAGAAATTATATTGTCAATATAAACGATCCCGCTTTGATTTTTGGGAAGGAAAATGTACTTGCTATAAGAGTATATGATGGGGGTGGCCAAGGTGGAATTTATGGCGATGTGCCGACATTGCAAATCTTCGACCTGATTGACGGGTTGAGTATTGATTATACGGCTTTTAGTGATTATGTTGAAAGTAAATATCAAATTACGCTGCAAAATAAATTTCAAGAAATGCAGCGGGGCAAATTGCAGATTGATATTGAAGATACATACGAGGGTAGAATCATTAATTCATTGTCAGAAAACATTGAAATAGCGCCATCCGACAAGCTGATTAAAAACATTTCGTTTCCAGGTAATAAACGAACGAAAATTTATGTGACTTATACAGACGACAAAACGAATAGATTTAAACGCAAAGAAATCATTTCCAAGTATATTTTAACTCCGCCGGAATCAGATCTCCCGCGAATAAATGGACCGAAAGTGTATGGTGCGCGTCCCGGTAATCCTTTTCTTTTTACTATTGCCGCATCCGGAATCCGTCCTATGATTTTCGAAGCAAAAGGACTGCCGGAAGGATTAGCTTTGGATAAAAATACAGGAATTATCACCGGAAAAGCAACAAATAAAGGAGATTATATAGTCAATTTTACAGTAAAGAACGCTAAGGGAATCGCCAATGGAGAACTGCTTATTAAAATTGGCAATGAAATTGCTCTTACTCCTCCTATGGGTTGGAATAGCTGGAATTGTTGGGGATTAAAGGTTGATCAGGAAAAATTACTGCAAAGCGCACGGAATATTAAAGAAAAAGGACTTATACAATATGGATGGTCGTATGTTAACTTGGATGGAGGCTGGCAAGATACAAGAGACGGTAAGGGAAATATTGTTCCGAACAAAAAGTTTCCGAATATGAAGGCGCTGGGAGACAGTATTCATAAAATGGGGCTTAAATTTGGCATATACACCTCTCCGGGTCCCAGAGATTGTGCTGGCTATTTAGGTTCTTACCGCCACGAAGAACAGGATTTAAAAACCTTTGCCTCATGGGGTATTGATTTCTTAAAATATGACTGGTGCTATTACAGTGAAGTTTTTGATCAGGAAAAAGACACTTCCCTGTCGGCTTATATGAAACCCTATTTATTGATGCATCGATACCTTCGCGAGCAAAATAGAGATATTGTTTATAGTCTTTGTCAATACGGATTTAAAAACGTATGGGATTGGGGCGCTGCCGTAGGTAATTGCTGGAGAACGACATGGGATATTACCGACACGTGGGAATCGCTTAGCGACATAGGATTCAGCCAATATCCTTTATTTCCTTTTGCTAAACCGGGACATTGGAATGATCCGGATATGTTGATTGTCGGCAAAGTGGGTTGGGGCGAAGACTTACGCGATTCGCGCCTTTCACCCGATGAACAATATACGCATATAAGCCTCTGGTGCTTACTTGCCTCTCCATTATTGATAGGTTGTGATATAAACCAACTGGATGCATTTACGCTTAGCCTATTGACCAATCATGAAGTATTGGAGGTTAACCAGGACCCATTGGGAAAACAAGCCCAGAGAATTATTGCAAACAAAAACATCCAAGTATGGATTAAAGAAATGGAAGATGGAAGTAAAGCCGTGGGCGTATTCAATTTGGGAGATAAAGATGAAAACTATGATTTGATATTCAATTCGTTAGGATATTCGAACGTAAGCTCTGTCAGGGATTTGTGGAGGCAAATTGATATTCCCAATGTTACGACTTCCATAAGGTTATCATTACCTTCGCATGGAGTCAGTTTACTAAAAATTAAATAATAATGTGAATGATCCATTAAATTATTCCTTTAGAATATTATGTTACTTGAAATTAATTATATATGAGAACAATTTTCATTTTTATTCTTTCATTTTTACTGTGGGAAGGGTGTTATTCTCAAAAAACTGTTACAATCAACAATTTAAAGCCAAGAGTTGATGTTGAAGGTAATCCTGTCGATGCTCATGACGGATGTATTATCAAAATAGGAAACAAATTTTATTGGTATGGCGCTGCTTATGGAAACACTTCCGGCTTTATGCGCGACAACTACTATCAATGTTACAGTTCGGAAGACTTGATGTCTTGGAAAAAAGAAGGAAAACTGCTTGAAAATCCGCCGTCTGGTCAATATTACAGACCTCATGTTATTTATAACAAGAAAACTAAAAAGTATGTTTTATGGTATAACTGGTATCCTGTTCTATGGGACGGCAAGTTTGGCGTAGCTATATCCGATAAACCCGAAGGACCGTTTAAAATTGTTGATACAGATGTAAAAGTATTATATTCGAAAGATGGAGTTGGTGATTTGGGACTTTTTGTTGACGATGACGAAACAGCTTACCTTTTATATAATACAATTGAAGGACACAAAGGGTCTATTGAAAAATTAAGCGAAGATTATCTGACGTCAACGCTTGAAAACAGTGGTATTTTAGCCAATGGTTGCGAAGCTGGCTCAATTTTCAAACGGGAAGGAAAATATTATTTTTTAACGGATTATACTTGCTGTTTTTGTTCCGAGGGAACAGGAGCAAGAGTATATATGTCCGACCATCCACTGACAGGTTATCAATTAAAGAACAATATCAACAGGTATCCCGGAACTGTTACTCCAGCGCTTATTGATGGATTTATTTCCCCAAATTTGTGCTCAACAATAAAAAGACAACCGGATAATTCTTTTAGTCCGATACAAATTGATTTTTACGGAAAAAATCAGTTAAGCCGCCTGCAGATATACCAATACACAGGCAAACGTCCGGGATCTGATTGCGGCGACACTTTGGCTTTAAAACGCTACGAGGATATTGGAGTCCCTGAATTTGAATTATATTCAAAAGAAAATGGGAAATGGATTAAAGTAAATACCCGTGCATCTATTGAGAAAACTTCTTTGTACAACATCATTACAATGCAATTTGATACAAAGTTCCCGAAAAATATATTGCTCAAAATTGCGGATAGGTATCCCTACAATGAGGTATTTATAAGTGAAATTAAATTATTTGACAATACAGGTCAAATTACAGCGTCTCAAAATAATGTAATTGCGTTTATCAATGATACAGACACACAGAATGCATGGCCGGCTATTATTCCTGCCCAACAAAATTATGTAATGCCGTTGAAAACGGCAAACGGCGTAGAATACATTTGGATGGGAGACTTGTGGGGGTCGGCTACTGACAACATAAAAGGGCACGATCAACAATATTGGGGAGCGCCATTGGTTTTTGATACCGATGGAAACATAGAAACTATGAGTTGGGTGGATGAATGGCAAACTACAATTACAGAATAACGAAAAAATAAGTAAATAAAACATGAAACGATTATTATTTGGTTTACTGATGATGTTCCTTTATTCTGGATTTATCAACACATGCGCTCAACCGTATTATAAAACATATATACCCAATAAATACGTTAAGGAAAATAAATTTCTGACGATGGAAGCGGATACTGCGGTTCCGCCATCATTTGAAATGATTAAATCGAAACTTCCCGAACCTTATTGGCCGGCTTGTCCGCAAATCATTAAAAGCTACTGGCGGATTTGGGAACTTGAATTTTTACACTTACATCAAGTGACCAAGGATAACAATTTTGTATCACCATACATTGAACCTCCTTTTAGTGGAGATATTTTCATGTGGGATCTCTGTTTTGTTACGATGATGACGAAATATGGACATCACGCATTCTGTTTCACAAAGTCGCTGGATAATTTCTACCGTAAACAACACCCCGATGGGTTTATTTGCCGGCAAATATCCATGACAACGGGGTTGGATATCTTTGAAAGATTTGATCCATCCAGCACAGGACCTAATCTTTTGCCATGGTCAGAGTGGGAACATTTTATTAATATCAATGATACGGTTCGATTATCAAATGTTTTTCCTCCCCTGCTTGCCTATTATCAATGGTATAGGACAAACCGTACCTGGCCTGACGGGACTTATTTTTCAAGCGGATGGGGATGCGGTATGGATAATCAACCAAGGCTTCCTAAAGGAGAGGAATATGATCCTCGTTTCAGTACCGGATTTATGTCGTGGATAGATATAACACTCCAGCAGATATTTGTTGGAAAAATATTGGTTCAAATGGCAGACGTGCTTGATAGACAGGATGATGTAAAAAACATAAAAGAAGAAATAGAAAAACTGACTGCATTTGTTCAAAAGAATATGTGGGATGAGAAAACGGCATTTTTTTACGATCGAGACAGAGACGGGAATTTGAATTATGTGCAAAGTATTGCTGCTTACTGGAGTTTATTAGCAGACGTGATTTCTCCGGAAAAAGCAGAGAGATTTATTCAACATCTTGAAAATCCGGAAAAATTTGCCAGAAAACATCGAATTCCTACTCTTTCAGCTGATGATGTACATTACGACCCTTATGGTTATTGGTTAGGTCCAGTATGGCCTCCTACCAATTATATGATAATAAAAGGACTTACTAAATTCAAAAAAGATTCTTTAGCTTATGAAATTGCATTAAACCATGTAACAAATATTGCCAAAATATATATGCAAACAGGAACTTTCTGGGAGAATTATTGTCCTGACTCTATACAGGGAATAGGTATGAAAGATTTTGTGGATTGGAACGGTTTATTTGTAAATAATCTATTTGAATATGTATTTGGGTTCAGAGCTGATGTGCCTAATAATTCACTTGTAATTGATGTTCGCCTGTTAGATGAATATGGAGTAAAAAAATACCCATTTGGCAAAAACGGATTGTTAGACATTTCATGTAAAAAAAGAAAAAGAGCAACCGACAAACCGTTTCTGACTATTCAATCCAATATTCCCTTGAAGATTATTATGAAATGGGAAAGCGGAGAAATTACTAAAGAAATAAATCCAGGTAAAATAACAAAGATATAGCTATCTTTTCTCCTGCCTGCATCGCAGGCATACTTTTAGAAGATACATGAAACAGCGCATGCCATATTTGCCAGCTACGCAGGCAGGATGTGGGGGTATATATGCCTTTGATACAGCAGTCTGAGGCTGCTGCCTATACAGGTTGGCTCTCGCAGAGAGCAAGGCGGTTTATTTGTCTTTATTCTTTAATAAATCCCGAATCTCAGTCAACAACGTTTGATCAATTGTAGGCGCCGGCGGCGGCGGAGTTGCTGCCGTTTCTTTCCGCTTGAGAGAGTTAATTCCTTTAACAAATAGAAAAATAATAAAAGCTAACAACAAAAAATTAATGGCTATCGTTATAAAATTCCCATAAGCAAAAATAGCGACTCCCGCTATTTTTTTCGCTTCGGTTAAAGGCAACTCGACTGGAACAGAACCTTTTAATACAATATATAAACTGCTGAAATCAGGCTTTCCAATGAGCGCTGAAATAAGAGGCATGATTACGTCATTGACTAAAGAATCGACAATTTTTCCAAATGCGCCGCCAATAATTACGCCAACCGCCAAATCAATGACATTCCCTTTAAGTGCAAATTCTTTAAATTCTTTTACAAATCCCATAATCTTCTTAATTTAATTTGTTAATATATAGCTGATTAATAATCAAACGACGTGTAAACGACAAGCGATTCCGAAGGCAGAGTAAGCGATACGCCAGTTTTCAAATTCAACGCTAAATGAGCGGCGTTGGGCAAAAGCGCATGGTCGCCATCTTTTTTGAGGGTTCCATCCGAATAGATAAACTGTTTGCAATCTTTTACATACTGAATGGCGGCGCTTGTCAGTTTTACTTCTTTTGGCTCTTTCGAAACATTTACCACGGCAATCATGTATTTGCCGTCTTTCCCTGAAAAGATTGATTTTACTCCACCGTCTCCCTGTACTTCGGACTTGTAAATTTTTGAACCGGCAGGCATATATTTGGTTAATAATGACCATGCATAATACCAGGGGCGAACGATTTCTTCTTCCGA
>Ga0123354_10010438_pt1 | contig 14310 bp, 8 predicted proteins | sample TergutLab28metaG_2_FD_97872 | JGI IMG/M metagenome (GOLD analysis project Ga0123354, IMG submission 97872) | Labiotermes labralis P4 segment gut microbial communities from Petit-Saut dam, French Guiana - Lab288 P4 | ecosystem: Host-associated > Arthropoda: Insects > Digestive system > Gut ... | reverse complement strand
TGAGAGAGAAAACCAACAAGATGCAACAGTTAGATGTTTATTATCAACAATTTCTCAACATGTTTCGGGCATCATTATGCCCATCTTCAGGAGAACAAGACGTATGTTACTGCATGTGGTGTACTGCGCTGGTTCTGCTGGATGTGGTTGGTAGCGGTTGTGGGGTGTGAGCACTGAAGGTTACTGTTCGACTCGCACCCTACAAGGCAGCGCCCCACAACCGCTACCAACCACATCCAGCAGAACCAGCGCAGCACACCACATGCAGTAACATACGTCTTATTCTCCTGAAGATGGGCATGATGATGCCCGAAACATGTTGAGAAATTGTTGAAAATAAACATCTAACCGTTGCATCTTGTTGGTTTTCTCTCTCACTTCACAATTTGTCTCTGAGATGTTTCCATTTGTTTTTCACATTTTTGCCTGTAAAATAGAAAGTATGGGAATGCGTTTTCACTGAATGTATAATTGCAGGTTTTTGTCAACGGGTGCGTCTTATGCAGCCCTGGCAGATTCCTTCAGACTCGGAATTTATACTATCCATTACATAATCAAAGAAGTTTGCGAAGCCATTTGGAAAAACATGGCCCCTCTTCATACGCCTGTACCTACAACAGAAATGCTACTTGCGACGTCAAACGAGTTCTATCTTAAGTGGAATTTTCCGAACTGTGTAGGCAGTATTGAAGGAAAACATATACGGCTGAAGTGTCCATCAAATTCAGGCAGCATGTACTACAACTATAAGCATTACTACTCTTTGGTGCCTCAAGGGCTTGCTGATACCCGGTATAGATTCATTACCAATGATGTTGGTGCTTATGGAAAGCAATCAGACGGTGGGATTTTTCGTCACAGTTCACTGTATCAGCTTCTAAGCAGCAATAATTTCAATATGTCTCATGCTAAGAAACTACCACTATCAGATGTGGAACTTCCGTTTGTGATAATAGGGGATGAAGCATATCCGTTGCTTAGTTACCTTCTGAGGCCATATTCCAGAAGACAGCTTACTGAGTCTCGGAGACTCTTTAATTACCGTCTAAGCGGGGGTAGGAGAGTAGTTGAGAGTGCCTTTGGAATACTTGCAGGTAAATGGAGAATATTAAACAAGCCTATCGAAACATATCCTGATATGGCGGACAGGACTGTAAAATGTATATGTGTTTTGCACAACACCGTCATAGACAGAGGTGTAGATGAGGCATCTCTCTTGGAATTACAGAACCAAGAAGATTCATTCAATATAAGTCCTGATGAACCTGAACGTCAGGTCACACGATCTAATAACAGATAAAATTTGAGGGCAAGAAGGATACGAGATGCATTCACTGTCTATTTCAATAGTGATGTGGGTCGACTGCCTGAAAACAGACATTAATTATAACAGTGCAGACGAACGTGTAACAGTGACGAAATTATGTGTGATGGTCATGCACTATGTCTAATAAATGATAATGAATCGTAAATTACTTTTGTATTATTCCCTCATCACATGACATGACTGAATTGCAATCAATGAATCAAATAATAACACTTTTGCTTACAAGAAGAGTCACATTCAGCAGCCACTTCCTCCCACATTTTCAGTTTAAGGTCTCTGTCTTGATAATTTTTGTCACTTTGTTCCCACAAAGCCGGTCTTAAATGCACCGCATTGATTAAAACTTCGCAATCCAATGTATTTGCACTCATTGTAAAAAAAAAAAAACAGGCACTTCAGCTCCAGGAAGTTAGACCTACTGCGCACCAGAATCGGTAGTCGGCTGGCGAGTAAGAACAAACATCGGCCAGTGAACACGCTCGGTCAGGCTCGGTCCGATTCGGTTCGGCGTGCAGTGTGAATGCTTCCATTTCATAACGTACGTTTTTCTTCCAAGCCGAATCGGTTCGGTTCGGCTCGGCTCGGCTGGGCTCGGTCTGCAGTGTGAAAGAGCCCTTAGGGTTCCAAGAGGTCGAGGCTCTCAGAATTTCTAGAAAATCGGCATATAAGTCGGCAAGGTTGTCAGCCCTACGCAACGGCCGCCTTTACCTCCAGCTACTCATTTCTGTTACAGGCTGAGTCGACGCCAGGGTCATAGTGTGGCCGGAAGGATTAAATGAATGCAAAATCCAGTGACCCCATTGGGAATTGAACCCGCGACCTTCAGGCTAGTTGCGCAGTGCTTCAGTCAACTGCGCCACGGCGTACCCCGCAATGTTTTTTGAGATTCATTTTATTTTCCTCATTCTAGGCCTAGGATATTCCAAGCGGCTCCTTTCTTCAAGTTTCCCCACAAAAACTCCCTAGGCGTTTCCCTTCTCCCCACACGTGCCACAAGCCCCGCCAGTCTCACGCTATTTCATTTAATTACTCGATCTTTTTATGGCGAAATAGCCCCTAGTGGGCCAGATAGCCTCATTTTCGAGGACACATGATCACACTCAGATACACCACCGGACTCCGTAGGACTCCTCTGGGCGAGTGATCAGCCCGACACGGGGACCTCTACACACGACAATAACAAGAACAGACATCCATGCCACCGGCGGGAATCGAACCCGGAATCCCTGCAATCGAGCAGCTTTAGACCCATGCCTCAGACCGTGCGACCACTGGGATCGGCAGACGTTTGCCATTACAAAATATTAATCTCTGCATCATGCAGTTGTCTCGAGTCTTATATCACTTCCTCTCCCTCCGACCCAAGTATCTTCCTCAGTCTCCCGATATCGGACATCTTCAGTCTAACGTCTTTCCTTAATACCAGAAACCAACACTTTTTTTTCACATTCGCACCTTGCATTTTGATATTATCAAAGTTGTATTTATTCACCAACCGATGCACCAGTGAATTGTCTTTAAAAAACAACATTAAAATTTGCATTAAAATGTATATTAAAACAGCTCCGACATGTTTCGGTGTTACAGTTACACCATCACCCGGGAGCGCATTACTTTATGCTTACTAAAGTTACAGTTGTTAAATACCATTTTAACATCTGCAACCATCATCAGGGAGAACATTAATTTGTGCTTACTGAAGTCACAGTTGTTAAAAGGGTATTTAACAACTGTGACGTCAGTAAGCACAAATTAATACTCTCCTTGATGATGGTGTAACTGTAACACCGAAACATGTCAGAGATGTTTTAATGTAAATTTTAATACTGTTTTTAAAGATAACTCAATAGTGATAAATACATAAAACTTTGATCAGAAACCAAGTTACACACCCATACAAATAAACAGGCAAAATTAATTCCATGTCTTTTAATCTTTATATTCGTACAAAGCAAACGGGAAGACAAAATATTCGCAACTGAATGGTAACAGGCTGTTCCTGAAATCAAATTGCTCTAAATCCCTGCATGCATGAAACTGTAATTTGTTAACGTCATTCCGAAATATTACATTGTTCATTATGTGCGTCCGCTTATTGTGACCTATTTTATTGCTGTGTGTTTCCAAACGTTCTGGTTTCACCGCCCTGAAGATGGCGAGATAGAGCCGAAACATGTAACAGCTATGTAAAGACAGTAAGCATAAATTATGAAACAGTGCACGTCATTCGAAAATATTTGGAATTCGCCGCGGAGAAATTTACTGGACATTTTGACGGTAAGATTTTATACTGTATTCTGCTTACGAGACATAAACAAATATCCTATTTGGATATCAGATACTCCTACATATATAACTAAATTAATTAAAAAACATTGCCCAAAAATGGCCCTTTATCGACGTGGGTCTGAACTTGGTCTCAGACTGTACTGACTGACAAATTCGGTGTTCATCTACAGTCCCTTAAGACCAATGGTGGCCCCAATAGCTCCCATTACTTGTTTCGAGTTCAAAAGCCTACTTTACTCCCTGCATGGGCATGTCAAGATAGCACCGACACTAGACACTACCGCTCTCTGCGCGACTCTTATCAGTTTATTTTAAGTACCCGCTATTTCACTCCTACGTAATCTCTAAATTTGATACGACGCCGTTAAGTGACACAAGAAACAACAAATAACTAAATCTTGGTCAAAACACCAAACATATAATAGGATATGTAATGATATTTAATTACTGATTGTCTCTTGTAAGGAATTAGAACATTTACTCGTACGATCAGAGCCTTGAAATAATTTAGAATATCCGTGCCTTCAAAATACTACACAAGGTTAGTGCCTAAGACAATGCAGAATATCAGCGCCTTAAAGTAACTCAGAAGGCCAATGCCTTAAAATAATCCACAAGATCAGTACCTAAAAATAATCCAGAACGTGAGTACCTCAAAATAATCCACAAAGTCAGTACATTAAAATAATCCGAAACGTACCTCAAAATAATCCACAACGTCAGTACATTAAAATAATCCAGAACGTGAGTACCTCAAAATAATCCAGAAGGTCAGTGCCTTAAAATAATCGAGAACGTGAGTACCTCAAAATAATCCAGGAGATCAATACATTAAAATAATCCAGAACGTGAGTACCTCAAAATAATCCAGAAGATCAGTACATTAAAATAATCCTGAATGTGAGCACCTCAAAATAATCCGGAAGGGCAGTGCCTTAAAATAATCCAGGACGTGAGCACCTCAAAATAATCCAGAAGGTCAGTGCCTTAAAATAATCGAGAACGTGAGTACCTCAAAATAATCCAGATCAGTACATTAAAATAATCTAGAACGTGAGTACCTCAAAATAATCCAGAAGGTCAGTGCCTTAAAATAATCCAGAACCTGAGTACCTCAAAATAATCCAGAAGATCAGTATATTAAAATAATCCAGAACGTGAGTACCTCAAAATAATCCAGAAGGCCAGTGCCTTAAAATAATCCAGAACGTGAGTACCTCAAAATAATCCAGAAGATCAGTACATTAAAATAATTCAGATCGTCAGTGCCTTAAAACAATCCATAACACTTCATTCCCTGTTCTTGCTCAAGTACACACATCGACGACAGGTAACTTCTTCCACACATTTTATATTGTAATATTTTACTATATGGCACTATTGTGCTATTTAACTGTTGATAATTTCTTGTACGCAATCAGACACAGCACCTGTGATACGTACCTTATAATACCCCAGCTCGGTTTACTTACCTAAGCTCTTAAATGCACACTTCGCCAACAGACACAATTTCCCCCGCATCAGTCTATCTGCCTGCTACGATTTATGTTACAAGTTTGTACTGTACCTAATTATCTTCAGTTTGTACAACCCAGTGTACGGTCGCGACACGACCGCTGACTGGCTGGCAAGGACCCAATTACAGGAAAGTATTTCCCATAAGTAAGCAAATCCTTTTCCAGATCATAAAACGAAACACAAAGGAGAAGGCCGTCAATAACCTGAGATGTGAGATAAAAAGTGGGGTTTACGTCCCGGCCGGCATATAATAGTCTCCATTTTATAGCCAAGAACTGCCTTACAACACAAAATCGAGATTCAGTTTACATCCGTTACAACGTACACATTCAGGGTGTTTCCTTTTATAATCACAAAATGTAATGATCTAGATATTTTTACAGTACTGTTGACCCTCTTTTCAACGGATTTCGGAAATAAAGGACGAAATCTCTTGGTTCCGAAATCCTTGTCTGCAATGGAAATATGTAAGAGTATAGACACAGGCTTGTCTCCTCAATTACCATTTATTTACATTTGCACGGAGGTTAACTCATTTTTGTATTATGTTTATGCATTAGTGTTATTTATACAGTACTGTATTATTGTTTGGGCGACTTTTTGGGTTATATACGAGTATGTACATAATACGGAAGTACCGGACAATCGGCATTACCGGTTCCAGCCACCCCCACTGTTAGTCCGTTCATAAGAAGGTCTACAGTATCTTATGACCGGAAAGGACAAAATTATTATTATTATTATTATTATTATTATTAAATAGCAACAATGCTTCCTCTCTTTGTCTACTGCAGAATAATCATGTGGCTGATTTTCACAAAATTTGGAACAAACTTTGTTACTGTTCAGGTCGATCACTTCATTAAAGTCAGGGCCCTTGATTAGGCTCAGAGCCGAATGACCCAGGAATCTTCATTCGATTCCCTGAAGGCCAAGAGATTTTTCTCTTGTTCAAAATGCCCAGACCGTACCGGGGTCCATTCAGCCTACTACCCAAAGGCAACGGGGGATCCTTCACCGGTGGTAAAGTGGCGGGGCTGAAATCTGCCCACTTAACCTCAATCTAGTGCTAAGTTTAAGAATGCGTGGCTCTGCATCTCCAATCCCGCACAGATGTTAACTATACCTCTAACATCTAAACACCATAGAAATGTGTTCATTGTGCATCGCTTCTTCGTCCATAAGAACTGGCATCCATCTATATCAGTTTATAAGCCTTAATTCCAAGAGGCATTCACAAATTTTTGGTGTAATTCTCGGAAGTGGGAGAGTACCTACCTCACTGCATGGCGTCCAGAACCTTCCGTACTTCCCACCTTTCCCCCTTTTGTCTTTCTTTGTGATACAAAACAAACATTTGTGCAAAACTTCCTTCACCGCTTAATCAAAATCCTGACTCTCAAATGCTGTTAAGTAACCCGATCTTCGCCAGTAAGGCGCTATATCTGCTGTACGCGGGAACAGCACGCTTCTTCTAACACGTTTGGTTCTTCAGACAGACCAACAGACAGCGCAAGGGATTGTTCTGACAAAGATTCTCTTACAGATAGAGAGATGCTGTGTTGTGGAATGGCACGAAGAAGATGGAACCAGTTTTTAAAACACGAGAGAGAGACAGACTCGCCTTCATCCATCTCCGGGCTCATTAAATGTTTGTGGTGACGCCCTGCACTGAGCAATATGGTCGTCCACTGCCCGACTTCTGGCAGCTGCGTTGCCATGGACACAAAGATCACGCAGCGGTGATTGCTCAGAGAGTGGCCTAAGGCACAGTGCCACCACACTGTGTGTTTGATTTCGTTAGCAAAACCTGGACGTTCCACGATCACGTACGAATAGCGTATTCTCCTTAAAAATGAAAGGCTGGGAGGTAGCAATATTGACGATAAAGAATTAAAAATACAGAATTGCTGTTGCCCTACTTCATGACAGTTTTTAAAGATTTGTGTTTACCGCCTCCGTAAGTAAGTGAACTGCTTTCTTCTGACATGCGACTCCGTGGACGTCGTAGATGGATTCCACCGTCCCGGAGGAAGGTGCTGCCTGCATTTTGAGGGCAGAATTTTGATATCAACAATACCTTTCCTCACGTATCTGTCGACTTGGCTGCAGTGAACACCCTTATATCCAAAAATAACATGAGAAAATTAGCTAAACAATAACGCATCCGTATTGCATCCAAAACGCACGTAGTTCGAACACAGGCCGAGGAAATACCGTCCTAACTGAAGAGCGTCATATATAAGACTGCAGGCTCTTCGATAATTTTCAGTTTTCCATAAATTCTTGTCTTCCACTTCGATGCTGGATATTAACACAGCTCTGTTACATAACGACCAGCATCTACTCTGTACTCCATCCACTCCCAGAAAGAAATACGGCATCTGGCAATTCACCATACTGCTGATCCCTCTCCTTCGCCACCCCCCCCCCCCCAAGCGAAAATACCACGACTCGAATAACCTTTATAAACCAAGAAGACATCATTATTTCTTCTCTGTTTTATAGGCTTGATACTCATATGAACTAAATGAAGACATGTTCCCCTGTAACATTGCACTTGCCTGCCAATAAATAGTTCAAACCTCTGAAATTTTTTTGAAAGATCAGAAAGTTATTGCAGTCTCTGTCTTAGCAATAAACGCTGATTATGATCTTGGAGTGTGCAACTATTTATTTAACGTGTTGCTTAAACTGCATCGGATTTCCGCACTAGGAAAATCAGCGATATATTATGTAGACAATTGACTAATACGCCAGTGGATAATCTCTTCATCGTTGGCTCTGGAGGCTACCATCTCGTCCCTTGCTAATTTTTTTTTAAATCCCATCCAGGTAACACGAAGAGCCCCTTGTGCAGCAGATAGTCGATATGGCCATCAGGACTGGAGTAAGACATTTCTTTTCCCAGTGCAGCACTGAGTTTGGAGGTCCTAACAAACAGTTAGGACACAGCATGCACACAAAACATGTACGACACGAAATCGTGAAATACAACCGGCCTTTTTGAACCCCCCCCCTCACCAAAGAACAGGAGGGCCCTATGCAGCCACATGGATTGCAAGAGCCTCAAATCGTTCCTGCTTCCCACCCATCGACATTCTTTCTATTACCTTTATCATTGCCATATTTTAATTTCATCACGCCATAATTTATTCCACTTCCACCGACGCTGTAACTATTTCGCACCCACCCCTATTCAGTCAACAGACCGGACAGCTCAGTCCGTACGGGTCAGGTATGGACTGGGCAGTCCTACCAGCACCAGCACAAATGAGGACTCGAGCTAATCAGATATTACAACGAAAACAACAAATGCACACAAATATACAAGAATATCTTATAATTATAAACACAGTATGCTTCCTACACGTTTCGGCCACTCCTGTGGCTATCTTCGGGGACGTACATTACAAAGTACGGATATATCGAGATATTACAAAAGTGTGTCAACCAATGCACAGATGTGGAATACTAAGTTTCAAAAATACACGGTTTAAAACACATATTAAAATGTAAAATGCAGATAAAATGTAATTTAAACCTGAAGACTCAAACATTCTAGTTCGTGACGCAGGTCGTCAGGCCGAGTTATTTCCGACGTTTCGAAATACTACAAATCTTGCACACGAAACAATTCTTCTCACAACGAAAACCAGAGCAGAACAGCTCTGTTATTGTATCCTGCGCGGACCCGGTGTGGAACGTATCTTGGATATTTTTCCAGGAGGGACGGAGCACGCAACTCAGGTTAAGACTGGGAGTCGGGCAGGCCGCACACACTCTCAATAATCCCCAAGTTGAGTGTACTGGAGTTTTATTGTGCGTAATTAGGGAATAATTGCAGTTACAACTGAACTGTATTGGTGACAAATCTCGCCAGCGCGGCTCTTCATTACCGCTAACTCTCACTGATCGTCCAGCTTCATTCTCTGTTGCTCAGTCACTGTTCGAGATACACAACAGACTCCAGCCGGAGCACAAGGCAATTACTGTTACAGACGTCAATCCACACACAGCTCGGGCGATAAACATTTAGCGCGACCACATATAAACAAAAGAAATAGAAGGAAACTATATTCCTCCCATGCCTGGTCTGCTTACTAAGAAATGGAAGTGTAAACAAATAGTAGTAGAACTAAGCATGATAAAATTAAGCTTATGACTTACATAAAGTACATACAACAAACCTGGAGAGAAAAGCAAGAAAAGAACAAAAAAAAATTAATGTGTATCAACTACAGAACACTGTGGCCCACCCAACTTCCCAACCATGGGCGTCGAGGGAACTTTAACTGGCCGAGCAGGCACCTCCAATGTACACAGAGTCTAAGGCTTCTTATACAGACCTACCCCACGCCTTCGATGTGAAATTTTTATGCGCAAGTACATCATAATTTTTAACCCTTCAATATGGTCGTAAACATAACCAAAACCCCGTTTCTGTTGATTGCAACCGAGCTCTTTGTACGGTTTGCCAACCAGCATAATCCACTTACAGGCGAGACGTGAAATTTGACACTTAGCCCACTTTTCCATGAGGATCAAATGCTCTTAAAACAAGAAAGGTACATGAGTCTCTGATTTCAGGGATCAAGATGTCTCAGCCATTCTGACGCTGTCCATTACACGCGAAGAGAGTGGGGAAGTGGCAACAGAGATGTGTGGGCAGAAAGGACGTGCATAAACCACGGGAGAGTCTGCGTCTCCTGTTCAAACTGTTTCAAAGAATGCAATGAAGTTAACCACCGCTCAAAGGTCAAATCACGCTCTTAGTACGAGCGTTGTTTCTATTCTAAATAAGACACATAAGCTTCTGGTCTAGGCTGATAATGTTCATTTATTGGGTGTAATAAATTTTATAAAGAAACACAAAGATTTAGCGGTAGACAGTAAGGAAAATGGTATAAAATGTGTTGCCGAGAGAACTAAACGTATGTACATGTAGCTCGAACATAACGAAAGACAAAGCCACAATATAAACACAGCTCATTAATCATATTATATTTATTTTTCACATTTTCCATGCCATGCATTAAAATTCTGGGGTTAGTTGGTTAAGGCACTGCGATAAAATTCGGAAGGTCGCGGGTTAGATTCCCGATTGTGTCACTGGATTTTTTCATCGACACAACCTTCCGTCCGCACTATGGCCCTGTGGTAGACTGAGCCTATAACAGCAACGGATACAAGAAACATTGCCTGGCGGGTAAAGGGGGCCGGTGGGTAGGGCTGACCTTACCATCTTCTTGTGCCGTTTGTCATTAACCCATTAAATGCCGAATTAAATTCCATTTTCCATCTGCTGGCATTATTAGAAGCAAACCATATTCTCCACGTTAACAGGGTAAGGGTTAAATCGGGAGCCTCAACCTCCTTGAACCCTCAGGGCCTGTCCAGACCCATACAGGGATTGCTTTATTTTTATTTTTTTTTTTTGCATTGCAATTCAATTACCGTCATTTAAACCAACCAACACACAAAACTGTATTACAACTACAATATTATTTTAAAAAGTCACGGCACCATCCGCACCGTACACACGACCCACGCAGCGGCTCTCAAGACCACCACCCATCCAAAAACTCGGTGCAGAAAACCATACGCTGCAACTCAACATCTAATGCTCCTGATGATGGGCGTATGTACCCGAAACATGACGAGCTAAGAAAACATCAATAAAATTACCTTTTTGCACCAAGTTGGCATTTCAAATTAAATCTTGTGAACTCGGTAAAGAACACTTGAGACCCCATAAAATTCAGGGAATTTCCTCACTTGCAGAAGACCTACCTGCTTCTCTGTAACTCTGCCCCCATTAAGTCAGCTATTTACTGCTAAAGTTGTCCCTGTCCGCGCTAAGAAGACGTATGGGGGGAACAGAAGTACAGTTCCACTTATTCTAAACTCGGCGCTAGATGGAGGCGAATGGTCAAGTTTATAAATCCTATTGCCACGACCTTATTCTGCCATCAAAGCTACTGTTGCAACTGACGTTTCTCGGAGTATTTTTGTGCCCTGACATACGTACCTAAAGACAGCCAGAAGGCCGAAACATGTAATATAGAATATTAATACATATAATATTGTTGCGTTCGACGGTATATTTTTACTTTTCTTTTTACGCCCCGGTCGCCTTAACCCAGAGAAAGAATCTCGTACCCTTCGGATAGAAGGCTGGGTGGACCCCTCAGCCGGCCTGGTCGGTTTTGGAGAAGACAAAATCAGTTATATTGTGCTTTAATTTCTGTGTAAGGGGGGTTTTTTATATTATTCCGGTGTGTGCGTGTGCGCGCGTTCCGTTAGAAACTTGAGGACCAGTTTACCAGTATCGTTAGTAGTTGCCTGTATTACCAACATCAATGAGGAAGAGTAGGATGGCGGTTTTTTATTGCATCAGTTGGTACTACAACTAGTGCAAAAGCCCGCTGGAATGCAACAGAGAAAAAGTTTTTCCTACGTTCGTCCTTAAAATCACCAATTAAACTCTTCCGGACAAAATTAAGAGTGGAAAGAAGTATGAGTAGCTATGTTCCATCACTAACGATTAGGCCCCTTGAAATTCGTTCTCCTTTCTCCGAAGGTACATCATCATCATCATCATCATCATCACCACCATTCAGACGGCAATGTGTCAAACACAGTGGTGACATCTGTGTTACTACGTGAAGAGAGCATGTCGTGAGAACATTACATACTCCATGATGCAGAGTCCTTGAGAATCTAACCTGCTCCCAGCTAGTCAACAAATTTCCCCACATTTCAATGAACCCGAAAGTTCATTAATGCATTCACAAGTGCCCGCCACCTGTCCCTATCCTGAGCCAGCCCGATCCAGTCCAAGCCCCCACATCCCACTTCCTGAAGATCCATCTTAATATTATCCTCCCGTCTACGCCTGGGTCTTCCAAGTGGTCTCTTTCCTCCAGGTTTCCCCACCAAAACCATGCATACGCCTCTCCTCTCCCCCATACGTGCTACATGCACCGCCCATCCCATTCTTCTTGATTTTATCACCTCAACAACATATGGTAAGGAGTGCATTTCATTAAGCTCGTCATTATGTAGTTTTCTCCACGTGAGAACGACATAACATACATAAATTATGTACATACATACATACGTACGTACGTACATACATTTACACACACACACACACACAAGCGCAGATATACAGCATCTTACACAACACAGAATATGCTGACATGCATTATATTCCTGACCCAATAATCCAGGTGAGTGACATCCTCTCTGAACGTAAAATTGATTCCTGGTCCACCCTTCCCAGCCACAAGCCTGACCAGATTTGCCTTCAGCCTCGATCGTTACTTTCCACATTCCTATGAAACCTAGTCATAACCAGGGAGTGCACAATTTTCCAAAAATCTTGGGGCCACTTCAAAATTCTAAGACGCCACACTGGTGACACGTAGCAAGTTGCGTACCCACAAATATTGGGCGCTATCGAACAAAACCTAGTCGCCCGAGAGTTGTGTACCCCTGGGCATAACCATTCCCCGAGTGTGGCAATACGTAACTTTTGTCACGCATGCGTGGTGAAGAGTCTGCTTTGAACAGCTGACAGTTGTTCTCGTGATCGCTCTGTAAAACTTCTCCATTCTGGCGCTAGTGTATTCCTCTCCAGTTCCCTCTCATTCTGTTTACACACACAGAAGTCTTTAAATAAAGCACAAAGACACAAACGGGCTGGACGGTCTGGGGACCGAATCCAGTAAGGGCGAGATTTTTTTCACCCGTCCAGACCGGTCCTGGGGCCCACCCAGCCTCCTATTCAGTGGGTACCGGGTCTCTTTCCCGGTTGTACAGCGGCCAGGCGTAGCGTTGATCACCCACCCCATCTCAACCCAAGGTTAAAGAAAGAGTAGATTTATACCTCTACTTTCCCTCTGGGATTTCATGGCCTGTTCTAGGGTGAACTTTACCTTTACCTTTTAACTTTTACCAAGCCACAGATGTGGGCCCGGTAGCTCAGTCGATATAGCTACTGACTACGGGCTGGACGGTCTGGGATCGAATCCCGGTGGGGACGAGATTTTCCGCCCGTCCAGACCGGCCGTGAGGCCCACCCAGCCTCCTGTAAAATGGGTACCGGGTTTTTCCCGGGGTAAAGTGCGGTCGGGGCGTGCTGCTGACCACTCACCCCCTTCTAGTGCCGCGGTCATGGAAGAGTAGAGCTATACCTCTACCCACCCTCTGGGCCACACCGGGCCTGTAACGGGGATCACTTTACTTTTTTACCTTTACCAAGCCACAAATGTAGTCTGATGAAACTCACACGGAATGGTTCTTAGTTACGTTATTACGGATCGAATCTCATTGTCGTTTACAGATAATAGACCCTCCTTCCCCTCCCAACCCCAGATTGTAATCCCCTACTTAAAACAAAAAAAGGAAAATTCGATCTCCCTGTCGATGGCGGTGTTTCGTTCTTATTTGTACTCCTAGTAATTTTGTTTGTGTCAGGTTGGCAGACATTCGGACAACAATGCGGGACCTACCTGAGCACCCAATTTAACCCAGATTGATGCTGAAGATTTAATTTTTTTTTTTGTGCGGCTTGCTTGGTGACCGTAAACTGTGACTGTGACAGTCATGGTACACATTTCTCTGTTATTTCTCCTACTAATAGTTTTAATTTGCTTCGTCATTTATTCGTGCCGTTTCAAAACAAGCCGGTAACAAAACATAATCCGCAACTTGCCGTCGATACTTCCGTTTATATGAGATAATACACATATTTTCCCCCGTCTCAATCACTATCAGTTTATCCGCCTTTCGTGATTACGATAGGAGTCATTATGCAGGCCAGTCATTGGCCAGTTACTAATTCAGATGAAGCGCTGATATATATATATATATATATATAATGATGGTGGTGGGGCATCTAATCGGTTTACGAACTGTGTATCGCAGACAAACGAGCAGAAACAAGATAGACAAAATACGTATAAACGTACTATTGAGGCGCGTTCGCCTAATCAATGTTGCAGTGGAAAAGCTGTGAGTACTACATATTCTGAGTGTTTTTTGTGGCCTTAGTTACCTAGCTTACAGACAGCATGAGCCGTATCTTATTGTCATCTATGACCTGTCTGGTTCTATCGTATTTTTCCACATTACCTCACAAACGGCACGATTTTCGGGGGGGGGGGGTA
>Ga0123354_10010437_pt1 | contig 14311 bp, 6 predicted proteins | sample TergutLab28metaG_2_FD_97872 | JGI IMG/M metagenome (GOLD analysis project Ga0123354, IMG submission 97872) | Labiotermes labralis P4 segment gut microbial communities from Petit-Saut dam, French Guiana - Lab288 P4 | ecosystem: Host-associated > Arthropoda: Insects > Digestive system > Gut ... | reverse complement strand
TAAAAGAATGAGTGATTAAGGCAATCGAGGTGAAGGCAACGCAGGGCGGCGAGGAGGGGGAGGAGGGGGGGGGGGGGGGTGGGGAGTCCATCAATCCATTTAAAATGGGTAGTCAGCTTCATGCCCAGATTACTTCAGCACCCAATCCAAGTTGATGGAGAAGCCCCAGTTGCCATAACTACCTGCGTGATGAACACTGACATCAGATACATAATGTCTATACTGAATGAGTGAGTATGGATGCTGGAATCAAAAACTCCAAGAGTTTGGCAGTTAACCTGAAATATCAAGCTTTCATGCACTCTCTATACACACATTTAATAAAAGTAACACATCACTGGAGTTTGTATGTGCCTATATGCTTCAGCCTCCAAAGTAACAACAGATTCAGTATAATTTGATATTAAAGTTGATATATTTAGCTGTCTCATAAATTATGTGTTACCACAGCACTCTGATAAAACCACTAAGAGAAACCCCTCAGACAAAGCTTTACAGACATTGACTGTAGACTTACAGAAATGTGCTTATAAAACTGTCCTTGAAGGTCAACACAGTTCATGCTTTAAACATCTGAAGTCTTAACAAAGCATATTTTTCTTTCTTGATACTCCCTTACTTCTTAAAGAACATCTCTTCTGCTGGACGATCCCTAGGCTTAGAATTTTCTCTGTCTGTTTAGAGTAGCTTAAATACTGCATTGAAAGGCAATGACTAAATCACCTGAGCCACAGAACAGTCTAAAATTCATCTTAGTAGTTTTAACAATTCAGTACCTACCTTATGGCAAACAGACACCTCATCCATTAACAATGCCAACAAGGTAACAATGCTCAGGGAAATTATGGTTTATTCCGAGAATCATATGCAATACATAAATATACTGTATCGGTAAATGCAGTGTTACAATGCTAATTAACGAATGTGTTATATAAAGTGGCTCCTTTTCTTTAAAGGATTAGGAACTCATTCACTCATCTATTTATGCTAAACAGGCAAAAAACACCCAACAGTTCCTCCTCTTGTTTCCTCAGTCTCGCCTCTATGGAGAAAATAAGTTTTATTGTTTTTACTTTGCTGGCTATTCTACAACCAATCTAGTGAAAAGTATTGAAATCTTCCTTAGTATAATATATCACTTTCTGACCCACTACCTGTAATGAAATTACATAACAGCTACTTGAAACAGTTCCAAAAAGAAAAAAACTGCTATTTGTAGAGGAAAATAAACAGCTAACATACAATTTCACTCAGCTGAATTTTGAGCTATGTCTTGAAACTAGATCCATGAATTTCAATAGTTTGAAAAGTTACAGAATTACTTCCACTTAGTTTTGTAGTTCACACCATTCACTTGTTTAGCCTCCACAGCTATGCAAGCAACTGACTAATCCAATTTCAAATAATCGGGCATTAGGTGACTAATCCAAGTCTTAACAGAGCCGCAGCTACACATTGTCAGATTCTGATCCATGTTATGAAAGACTGCAGGTATCATTTCTGGATCAAAACAACTGTAATCAACATGTACATCAAGGTACTACCCCATCCCCTCAAAAAAAGTTTTACTTCCACTAACCTCTACCAAAGATGCAATAATTTACAATGTTCAACACCTCATAAGTGTATTGTTTATTTTGTCCTGAAATTATATGACCAAATTTCCGTCTGTAACACATTTATTTCAAAACTTTACAAAGTACACATATGTCCCTCCAGGGATGTACGTAGTTCATCTTCAATGACACGTTCGTTGTTATTCATAAGGCAAACTTATAAAAATAATATGTTAGTCTGATTAACCATTTAATGCTTCATAAGAAACCTTAGAATTGGCAAATACACCAATATGCATTTTGTTATCATCCCTAATATAGTACATGACACATTTCATTAACCTGGATTTTAATCACAATGCCATTTTACTGTAAACATATTCCTTACAATCAACTCTTTATTAACAACAGTCATATCGATCTGCCAACCAGCAACGTCTCAGATTTCAAATAAACGGTAAATTGTACAAACTGCAGTGCCATACAACTGAAATTTGGGACCACAGCACTGCTAACTTGGTTGAACGAAAGCGCCCGTCATTCGTCCGTTGTCTACCGACACTTTCCTTGTTGTCCGTCCATGGCGCTGTGTCTAATGGGGTTTTCTCCGTCGTCCACGAGCACGCGCTAGTCTCTTTCCGGCTGCTGTGTCTTTCCCAGACGAGTATCATCCACTCATGTCACTCGATGATGCTTCCAGGTAATCCGTGCTCGTTAACGTTGCCCATCCTTGTTGGCTGTATTGTGGTAACAAATTGCAGTTAAGACCCAAGTGCTGTTCTTCTCAAATGCATGTACTTATTTTTCCCGTACTATCTGTTGTTTGTATTCTGGAGATAAATATTTATTTAGAGACTCTGCATAGAGTGGTAAACGTTGTGTCATTTGGAATCCCCAAAAATCTCTCTTCTGTCGGCAAAGATTAAGATCCAATTCAGCCACCATCAAACCATCGCGAACACGGCTGAGACCTGGTGTACGGCTACCATCTGGCGCAGCTACGTAGCTGGATCCGAAAAAATGGCCGAAATCTTTGTGAGCTGGACGTCCATCGCCAGATGAAAATTCGTTCGGATATATCTCTGTACCAACTCGGTTAATGGCAAAAGTGAAATATCCATTTGCAATGGCTGCGTTACGTGCTTCAATTCCCCACAGTGGCTCACTAAGTTCGCCCACAGTAGCTGATGGGTTGAAGACAATCTCAGCGCCATTTAATCCAAACATAAGCCAATTTAGTGGGTGATGACGACCATAGCATATGTTTACTGCTATCTTTCCAAACTTGGTTTCAAAAACTGGATGTCCGGTGTCTCCTTCCATGTAATACGTTGATTCGTTGAAGTCTCCAACTCTGGGAATATGGTTCTTACGGTGCTTACCCAAAACCCGACCTGTGTTGGATATCACAACAGCAGTGTTCCACATGATATCTTCGTGGTCCAAATCCCTTTCCAGGATAGGGGACACGATAACGATGCCGTACTGCTGGCAAAGCTGCTGTACGAACTGTGTGGTCGGTCCGTTCTCAGCCGACTCGGCCAATTCGCACCAAGGTTCCTTCTCACGAGTGCAGAAGAAGAAAGGGTATGGCCATGCCTCTTGGAAACACAGCACATTGACACCACACAGAGCTGCCGCCTCCACAATCGTGGCAATGCGCTCATGGATCGCGTTTCTTTGGGCCTCTTGCGGTTCACTTGTTGGAAGAACAATGTGGTTCTGAATTATGCCCACTCGAACAATTCTAGGTGCCCGCAACTGCTCGGATCGGGCTTCGAACTTATAACCTTGAATATCAAAGTCGTGTTTTGCGGCAAGTTTCTCTGCTTCACTGGAAATGTTCAAGGCTTGTAATTCTCTGCCATAAAATATACGCTTGATCTCAACCAGATCATCTGCTGGTACATGCTGCGATAAAAGTACTTCAACACTTTCAATACCTGGTCTTCTACTTGCCATTGCTCCGGTCTGCAGCGCACTAATCCGTTGTCAGCTCTATTCTATTTATAAATACCAGCCCACCCATATCACGTTCATCTCACACACTTACGTAACATGTTCTGTCCCACTCGCACTTTAAGTAGGTCTGCCGTTAACGAATGGGGGAGCGCGAGGAACCAACGGACAGTGTTGGCGGGTCTTGAAATACTTACATCAGTCCAGGACCACATCCATTTCAGTTGTCATTCATGACAGCGAGTCAACTGTGGGCCATACTAAAACAAAATCAAACTGAACTGGTCACAGTGATTACTTTAACGGTCCGGGGAAAATTATACCAGTAGTTCGGTTAATCATAAAAAACAAACTTTTGGTCTATCCGTTTGTTGTTAATATTCGAGTTCAGTGAAGTACTAAAGACAAAGTTGTTGCAGTGTCTGATTAGGCAGGGGACATATATTCATGCAGTCTTGGAAGTGGCCACCTTCGCACCCCGGGCACTTTCTCCGGTAGGTCAGGAAGTAGGGCGGACTCCAGTGCCGGTCTGGACGATGCGGAAAGAGAAAAGTGTCTGTCCTGCCGAGAATCGAACCCGATTCCCCTGCCGTTAAGCCCCTATCGTAGTCATTGTACTGAGTGACCCAGTGAAAAAAAGTCCAATTTATTAAATTACACCAACAATTCAATGAAGCCTTGCCTGTTCGTGACGTTTATAAAATTACGTAACAGCCTTTCAAGTAGCAACTGTAATAAGCGTTATGTGAGTTACAGTTCTGCGCTCAGCAAGGCATGTTGTTGTGTGGTGGTGGAAGGTGCGAGCTCTGACAGAAGATAAGAGATTTTGTGTGTTTTCTTTACGAAGGGAATACTGTGGTATAGCACACAATCCTGGCTTGGGATTGCATAAGTGAAGTGTTTTTCACGGCATTTTCATGAACTTATGAACAAAATAAGAAATCAATTACAAACAAATATGCTCGGGTCGCCAGGTTCTTTAGTTAAGAATTCAACGAAAATCAGTGAAGGTGTCTAGTCTGAAAAGGATAACTTTATGCAACAAAGTGATGTCATGGTCTTAACCCAAATCCGTCGTAAGACGAATGTTCACTCCTATCGTGTTAGTGAATTTTAATCCTTTAAAGAGACCCTGTGAGCCAGTCCCAGTGGCCGCGCGGTCTAAGGCGTAGGTCTGCAGCCGCTCGCCTACTGAGATTGTGGGCTCGAGTCCCGCCAGGGGCATGGATGTTTGTCTGTTGTGAGTGTTGTGTGTTGTCAGTTAGAGGTCTCTGCGACGGGCTGATCACTCGTCCAGAGGAGTCCTACCGACTGTGGTGCGTCGTTGTGTGTGATCTAGAACAGTGTTTCTCAACCGCCGGGCCGCGGCCCGATACCGGGCCCTGGCATCAATTATACTGGGCCGCGAGAGGTTCTCCTGGAATTTGTCATTCTAGTTTTCTAAGCAATTTGCATGAATAAATGTTTTATAGTGGAAATATTCTGAGGAGAATAATATTCGTGAATATGTCGAAAAACTCAGACCCAGATGTTGGCATCACGAAACTACAATATGCTACAAGATTTCATTAGTACAGTGATTGATAACTAATTTGAATGTAATTTTATATTTGCCAACATGCCACACCGTATACATAAGTGTACTAATACTCTTTATGATTATGCCATAATTAATTATTGATACTTATGTTTAATGTATGAACTTAAAAAAATGGAAAGGTATTTACGAGTAAATTTGTTTGGACCTGGCCCTCGTCTTATGGAAAAAAAGGATTTACCGGGCCGCGGTCTCACAAAGGTTGAGAAACACTGATCTAGAAACCTCGTGAATGAGGAGACCCTGGCCCACGGAGGGCTGTTGCGACAAAAAAAGAAAGAAAGAAAGGGAGATTCGAGGTGGCTAGTAGGGGAATGTATTTGTCACTTTTCATTATCAGTTACATCACAACACTAAATTCACTAACGTATTGTTCCTGTGAACTCCAAAGCCAGGTCAGGTCTTGGCCTCGTAAACTGCATACCTTTATAAATTATTTTTAAAAGTGCACCCCCCCCCCCACCTCCAAATCGAAATTTAAGACACGATGATATCAAAACTTTTACGCGATTCATACGTCAGCCAAGATCAGCCACTGAAATTGGCTGACAACTAGTAATTATTATGTAGACAGTCACTGCATGTAAGTATATATTGTTTAATGCAATATATTTCGACCCTTAAAGGGTCATCTTCAAGCTAAAATACTTGTTAAAAAAACATAGAAATGATTCATAATCGCTTTTTCAAAGAACCTTCTTTACATTTTTCATTTCTATGTGGGATAAAATTTAAAATGACTTGAAAACATCGACATGCTTGTGATGTAGATAGGTCGGTAGAATGATGCAGAGACGTCAGTCTGTAATGCTTCGTTTTTTGTCCTTCAGTTTTCCGTGGCCCGATAAGTATTTGTATAAGGGTAAAATAGGCTTTAAGTCGGGGTAAAGTCAACAACCCTAACCTATGAGTTAGTGCTTAGCACACAGCTGAGCAATGAAATTTGCCTCGAGGTAAAATTAGGTATTTTTAATGGATTTTTTTCGCTGATTACAGATTTGAAATCCGTTTTGCGATATCACCTAAATGTTCCGAGAAACAGGTACATTTGCAGTGCAAAGCATTTGCGGTTGACAGGTTTATAGGCGAGGACAGACAGATGACCCGAAACAAAAAGCTTATTCACCCCTCAGTGTTATGACAATTTCAGGGTTTTAGGAAGGAAAAACATAATTTTGTACCGAAAATTTCAAACAGCTTCGTCAGTTCGGTTGTTCTTGTTACTCTGCAAAGGCAGGTGGTCTGCGGTGGTAGGCGTCCGTGTGTTCACGTATCGTACTTCTACTGTATTTGTTTTTGCTTTGATCACTGAAATTGTGAACTGAACTGTGCTAGTGTTATTTACATGTACTTCATTTCAATATAGGGAAAAATAATAACATCGGTTACTGTGTGGAGTTTTTGTGTTCGCCGTGTCTCGCAAATGTGTTAATTCGCCGAACTTATTTTGTTACATCTGTGGTGAATTTACCCCAAAGTCGCAGAGAAAACCCATTACCCCTATAGCGACGTAGGCGTATGTATGATATTTTGGCTGTAAAGTTGGGGATCAGGGCGAACTGGGCACCACATACATGTTGCAGTAGATGTTCGGGATATTTACGTTGATGGCTCATTGGCCTGCACCAGTCAGTGCCTTTCACAGTCCCTGTCGTTTGGAGAGAACAGCAGGATCATCTTACCGACTGCTACTTTTGTTTCACAAAAATAAAGGGAAAAGGTAAATCAGTCCCATTACAGGCCCGACGTGCCCAAAGGGTTCCAGGAAGTTAAGGATCCCAGATTACATGACAATGGCCCAGGATGGTGGTAATGTTGTCAGCCTTAAGCACCGGCCGCTTTTTACCCCCAGGAAATACTCCTGGTACTCACTTCTGTTAGAGGCTGAGTCGACCCCATGGCCACGGTGCGATCGGAAGGATTATGTCAGTGAAAAATTCCAATGACACCATCTGTTTCACAAAAATAGATGGTCATAATTCAAAAGCAACACATAACGTAGGTTACCCCAATAGTCCTTCAGCCCTAAGACCTGTTAAACATGACGATTCCCTACCAGTTCATAAGCCACTTGAACAATGGATCGTGCATGAAGAAGAACCAATCAGCACCTCTCCAAAAGACGATTCTGGACCTTATTGTTCCAATGTGCATCCTGATTTCCCGGAACTAACTGTACTTCATCTTACATCGCAGTATTAACTTACTTATCTAGCGAGAGACCCCAATCTTTCGAAAATTCAGGAGGAACTCTTGGCTTCTCGTCTACAGGGATGAAATTTGTTACAGCAAGGTTTTAAAATGTCATACAGGAAACGCCAGCAATAATTGTCATCATTTTTTAAGGACGACCAATTAGTCTGTTGTAATGATGTAGAGGGTCTTCTGCAAGAGCTGGGTTGTACACACAAATCTGCAGAATGGAGACTTTTTGTACATTCGTCTAAATTTATTTAAAGGCGGTGCTGCTACATAATTGGAATATTAGCCCTAAAGTACCGATTGCCCAGTCTGCCCACATGAAGGAAACCCATGAAAATATGGATTTTCTCTTGAAAGCTATAAGTTACTCAAAATATATCTGTAAAAATCTGTGGAAACCTGACAGTCACAGGGTCACTCCTAGGAATGTAGTCTGGCTACACAAAGTTGTGCTGTTTTCTGTGTGAATGGGACAACCGAAAAAAAGACAAACATACAAAATGAATGATTCGAACATGCCAGAAAATTGATTTCCAGGGGAAAAGTGTATCAGAAATCAACCGACAGTTAACAAAGATAAGATTTTGTTATAGCCATTGCACATTAAATTGGGGTTAAAGAAAAACGTCGTTAAAGCTATGAACAAGCAGGGTAAGGGGCTTGAGTTTTTGGAAGAAAAACTTCCGAAAGTCGATGATTCGAAATTAAAAAAGGGCATCTTTATTGGACGGCAAATACGTGAAATCATTAATGATGATCTACAGTATAAGAACACCTGTTGAAGGAAACAGAGAAATCTGTATGGCTGACATTACAAGCGGTTTGTCTAAATTTCCTTGGAAGAGTAAAAGCCGAAGAATTCATTTTTTACATTCCCACTTGAACTTCTTCCCTCCGAGCCTGGTTGCAGTGAGCGACGAACATGGGGAAAGGTTCCAGCAGGATATTTCCACCACGGAGAAAAGGTACGCAGGAAAGTGATCATAGAACATTAGCTGACTGTTGTCGGAACCTTACTGAACAGGTGGTTATTGCCAGTTGCAGACAAATGGGTTACAGACAGAAGTTTTAAGCGTGAGTAAATTCAAACATTTATTTTCACATTCTTGTTATATAATTGCTTGAAGTTACATTTGTACTGCTTTATTACCGCTATTTTTTCATTCCTTAAGTTCATTTCAACATGAAATGATGATTTTAAACCATCGGACCCAGTTACACAATTGTAAATGTAAAGCAATCTCTGTACATGCCCTGAGGGTTCCAGGAAGTTGAGGCTCCCAAAATTCAAGACAATCGGTACATGAAGGTGGTAAGGTTGTCAGCCCTACGCACCGGCCAACCTTACCCACAGCAAATATTCCTGGTACTCATTTATGTTCGAGGCTGAGTCAACCCTAAGGCCATAGTGTGGTTGGAAGATTTATGTCAAAGAAAAATTCCAATGACACCATCGGGAATCGAACCCACGACCTTTGGGTTTGCAGCGCAGTGCCTCAACCAACTGTGCCATCGCGTGCCTCAAGCTCCTTCTTTAGAAATACACAACTAGACGGTGTCACCCGAGATATGTACTTTGTTTTGTTGGCTGTTTATTTTCATAATAATGATATGATATCACAGTAGGATGGAATTTTGAAAAATAAATTTAAAAACTTAAGACGTATTAGATGCAACGAAAAAAACAAGCGGATTAGATCTTGTAATTTAAATTAGGTGAGTCCCGGAAATGTAGTTTTTTGTTTGTATGTATGTAAATTTAGTTGCAAACATTATTACGTGAACAGTTGTACTTAAACATGTTTTTATAACATAATTTTTAAAATAAAATTTAAAGTTTACATAGCTTGTCATTGTCAGCCCCCCTCCCTCCCCCCCCCCCCCTTCAATGAGAAATTCTGGGTGCCCGCCTGTTTCATTTCCTTTGTTTGGTTTAACTAAAGCCACTGTATTAACACCACAAAATAAATTTTAATTACACAGTTTTTACGCATGGTAAAGTGGCAATGGCTTAGGAACGTTCGGCCGTGGTAGACTGTTCCAAAAGTGCCTGAAACGAATAAGAAAACGATGAAAACCCCCATGCATCATAGCAGCCCTCTGCTGAACATTCAAACCAGTTGTCATTTATCGAATGAGGATCAGTTGTGTCAACCAATAGACTAGACATGGCGAGGGTGTATCACGCATTACAAGTTTGCTTGGCTCTGAAGCTTATTCGATGGTCCGACGTATTTTCACATGAAAAAGAAACGAAAACAAGTCAAGAATAACAAAGACATATGAAGACTCCACTGCCCGAACTCTGTCAATTCGTACTTTTATAAATAAAGTTACTTGTACCACCGTTTCAGTTTATAAGTTATGTTGCTATTTGTAATCCTCTGTTCCTAAGAAACTGTCGGCCCCATTGGCCGCGCGGTCTAAGGCGTAGGTCTGCGGCCGCTCGCCTGCTGGGATTGTGGGTTCGAATGCCACCGGGGGCACGGATGCTTGTCTCTTGTGAATGTTGTGTGTTGTCAGGTAGAGGTCTCTGCGACGGGCTTGTCACTCGTCCAGAGGACTTCTACAGAGAGTGGTGTGTGATCTAGAAACCCCGTCAATGAGGAGGCCATGGCCTACTGGGGGCTGTTGCACCAAAAGAAGAAGAACCTGTTAAATAAAACCACAAAACATTCCCGATATGTACCGACCTTGTGTGTGAACACCATGAGGAAGTAAACACTTGTATAAACGTCTTATGTGTTTACATGAATTAAAATACATGGCATCTACACAAACAACCGTCTAATCGTGCGCAGTTCATGATAAAGTTAATGTACAATCTTATGCACTACTAAGTCTTAAATAGCGCTTATACTGTGCATCGTGAACACATTTTGGCCCAGTGTGGTCATACCCTTAAATAAGAGGTTATTTCACATTTGTGTAATTTGACGATAGAGTTGGTATGTACCTGAACTAGCCGACTTGGTACATATTCCTGCTACCGTGTACCACACGTTCATAAATCTGTTATCCTCCTCACGACTACCATGTCAAAGGCCGATATAAGAGGGGACTTGATGTAGTTTCACTTACTAAACACCAACGTCAAAAAGTTGTGATTTGTTTCAACAGCATTTCTCCTTAATCTAACGAATAGTTAGCGGCCTTGAAAATTCTGTGCGGCAACCGTGGGATTTCTTCAGAAGCACCGCAGTTCGTAAACCAAGTCATTTTCCAAATTGCAGTTTAGGAGAAGAGCGATGGGACAACGTCAAATAGCGTAATGTCCCTGTTAGTACATTAAACATAAAAAATGATTAATAAAACATTGTACTACAATGACAAAGGACATACAGCAGCGTAATGACGTCAAAACTGGAAGCCAAAAGCTATTTTTGGACGGCGTTACAACCTTACTCCCGACAAATGTGCATCTCTTGCTGCAGAAATCATATAATTTCTGTTGTGAGCACAAATTAGGAAACAGAGAATATGTGAAAGAAATATATGTAATGGCAGAACTGGATATGAAAGAAAATCCGAGGATGTAGGATATTCGCTGTTGGCTGACCCGTGGTTGGTAGGGGGTGGCTGTAGCTAATTGAAATATAAGTGCTGGTAGTCTCTATTCATCCGCGGTTTCGTGCAATTCATATTTATAAGGTCTTCTTCTGTGTAAGATTTCTCCAGTCGCGTCATGGAAATTCGTCTACACGTCATCTTGCGCAGAAATGTTGGCCTACTTTCAAATTAGTAGCGTTCGTATTTCTTCCCTGTAACAAGCACTTCCCTTCCTCTCTCCCTGTCTCAATGATCACCATGATCACCAGTCACCAGTCATCAGAACGTGACTCTTAAATTCTCAGCATTAAAGTTAAATAAAATATTACTCCTTTTTATACTATTTTGTACATTTCTCCGCTTTACGTCACCAACTACGTATTTGTACTTGCATTGCTTTTATGATACTGTGTTTTATATTTGTATTCAGTGAAGGAATATGCAACTTCAATACGCTTTAATGAGAGTAACTCTCATTCTGCAATCTTGTCTTACGACAGGTCCATAACCTCTTCCAAAACGAATTCTCCATAGAGTGCGATATAGTACTACTTCTTTCAACTTCCAGTATCCTCTCATTTCCTTAAGATAATCCAGTAGCCGCTTACGTCTTCTTCCTCGCCTTCCCGTTACTTCTGTCCTTCCCTATACCCTTCCTTCAATAACGCGTTTCAGAAGGCAGTTCCTACACAAGATGTGACCAATCCATTGAGCCTTCCTCCTTTTTACTGTATATATGATATTCCTCTCCTTGACTCTATGTAACACTTCTACATTTCTCATAAGATCGGTTCAACTGATCTTCTCCATCCTTCTCCAGCATCACGTTTCACAACTTTCCGGTTATTTCTGATCTAGTTCCCGAAGTCTCCAAGTTCGACCACCCTACATTTCATCGTGCGGCACCACAAATAAGGAGTAATATGGTAGTTTGTTTTTACCCGCAGATGCCTACAGCGAAAGCACCCTAAGTGATTAGCATGGCTTGCAGCCCTCTCTTGAAGTTCATAATAATAAATGTGTACACCGGCCTAGTCCGGCGGCCGCGCGGTCTAAGGCGTGGGTCTATGACCTCTCGCTTGCTGGGGTTGTGGGTTCGAATCCCGCTGAGGGCATTGATGGCTCTCTGTTGTGAATGTTGTGTGTTGTCAGGCTGAGGTCTCTGCGAGGGGCTGATCACTCGTCCAGAGGAGTCCTACCGACTGTTGTGTGTCAGAATATGATCAGGAATCCTCGAAAATGAGGAGGACCTAGCTGTCTAGGGGATGTTGCGCCATGGTTTTAAAAATGGGCATACAAACTGCACGCAGTAGTTTGTATGCATACATAATCTTTTGAGTATATTTAAAAGCAACGAAATTTTCGTGACTACTTTTCCAGCGACATGGTGTAGTATCAATTTCGTCTGAAGTGAAGTTTAAACGTACTTCGCCGAAATAGTGCCGGCACATGGTGTACCTTACAGATAATTAATAAAGAATTATCTTTCGGACTGCCGAGGTACCCTGCGTTGAAATCTCGCTCGGATCTGAATAAACATTGGTTGCTTGCTTGTTCTCTCTGCACGAAGATCCCCAATTTTTATTAAAAACAAATTAATACTGATAGAGATTTTAGCTTCATTCGTTCTTTTTGCAAATATTGTTTTCGAGGCTTTCACACTGTTAGGCACATCGTGTTTCATAGCAAAGGCACTCAAAATAGTCAAGTCAAATTTTGAAAAATGTTGTAGAAAGCCTTCTCTGTGACTTCCATCTGGTTAGGGCCTAGTTTCGAAGCTACGGGACTTGTGAACATGCTTCGTGTTGTGATCCCTGCCCTTCCTGATGTAACGATCTTTGGTGTGAGAAGTAGCAGTCGAACTCTTCCTGAATCGCCATTTGTCCCACACATGGCTTTTTTATTCCAGTTTCACTAGATTTGGAATCGCAATAGACCTGTTGAGGGCTGTTCGGTTATAATGACCATGACCGCTCCTCCATCTAGCGCCGAGATTCAAGAAAGAATAGGGTTATACCTTAATTCTTCCCCTGTGCCTTCTTGACAGTTTAGAGGGCGAACTTAACGATCTTTCCTGTGACTACGGCCGCGGAAAGCCCAACTTTCTTTCCCATGAGCTACATTATTCGCCTACCGCGTGTTCTCCAACAACAAAAGTAAATTCCTCGAAGTATTTACGCCTATTCCCACTTCCTAGACAGAAGCCAACTTACATGAACAACGATTCGGTTTATATATTAAAGACAGGAGTCAGCTGGCATTACATAAACAAAAACCAGATTAGTGCTGGGCTGATTTTAGAAATGGTCCCACGTCACTGGGTACTTTTTTCCCACAGCGTCGAGACGATATAGTGGGCTACATCGTTTCGAAATGTCCGGCACCAGTTACCCAGGGACGAGGTGCTGCGTCCCACAAACACAGGGATGGCATTGTTGTGAAAGCCTTCAAAATTCAAAGGGCTATATTACACTTATAAACAAGAGTTGTTTTTTAAGTTGTATAATTAGGGGGCAGTTCATACTGTGTCAACAAGAGTCAGCTTATGTTATATTAACAAAAGCCAGTTTACACCCTATAAAGATGCAAGTGATTGCAGTGCCGTCTGTAGCAGTCCTTTCTATAGAATTGTTCACTGCATTCAGGCGAAGGTCATACACCAACATTGACACATATTCTGAAGGTTGGGGCGTATTGGCACTGACAGGTTGAATTACGTTCTGTTGTGTAGAAAGTTCTCTCTCACACTTTTGTTCACATTACTGCTTCTTTCACATGGCAAGCTTACAGCAAGCAATAAACTGAGAACAATAAAGGAGTTTCCTAGAGAAAAATTCCAAAATGTGTACAAATAATATAATGGAGCCTTAAAATCAATTCTGTTGTGACTACACACGTGAGTTACATGAGTTAAAGGTCACGTTCACTCTAGAATAGTCGATGAATGCCCATAGGGGGAGTACAGCTATAGCTCTACTCTTCCTTTTAAACTCGGGCCCGAATTGGAGAATGTGATCAACGTCACAACCCGGCCGCATTTACCTCCGGTAAAGAGACCAGGTACCTTCAAGGTGAGTCATCCTCGTTGTGTTGGTTAATCAAAGGTAAGCAATAAGCAAGGGTATTACCGTCTTAACACAACTATATTGTCAGATACATATAATATCTCAACTACATGTTTCGGCCTTTATTGCCATCGTCAGGTTGGATACAGTATCAGAGGAAAAAACTACACAATATAACATGTTACAGTGCAAATATTAGCGTGGTGTAAGTGGGGGACGAGATCTTGTTTAGAAAGATATGGAGGGTTTGTGTGCTGAACATGTTGTATTTGGTAGATCTATACGATGTCATATTCCAACTGTGACGTTATAGTGTACGTCGTTTTTTCTGCTGGAGGTGTCATTGGGGATGGAGGTGAAGCCGACTGGTGTGAGGCGTGTAT
>Ga0123354_10010432_pt1 | contig 14314 bp, 5 predicted proteins | sample TergutLab28metaG_2_FD_97872 | JGI IMG/M metagenome (GOLD analysis project Ga0123354, IMG submission 97872) | Labiotermes labralis P4 segment gut microbial communities from Petit-Saut dam, French Guiana - Lab288 P4 | ecosystem: Host-associated > Arthropoda: Insects > Digestive system > Gut ... | reverse complement strand
GCTCCTGAAGATGGACGTATTAACGTCTGAAACATGTTGAGCAGTAGATAATAAAGCAAGTGTCATCAAGTTGGTCAACCTATGTTCAAATATCAAGATGATGCACGGTCCAATACGCATAAGGTAAGTATTTCGCTATTTAACCGAATAATTCAGCGCATTGTGCGTACTACATACATGGACATTAAGGAATTCTGCCTTTTATCTCATAGCGTATTTACCCGTTTCGTATGAAGCTCAAAATAACCAGCATTAAGCGGATGCTGTGGGAAACATTCCACATTATTCAATAACTTTCATTCCTCGCATTACAGCTACCAAACTTCAGAATTGGGTCCGCTATCCGGCGAATGGGGTCAGTCTGGTGACACACACACACACACACCAAATGTAATTAGCGCTGCTCTAAGTAACTCAATTATTGGCGCGTTCATACCCATTATATGTTAATTAACCCTTAGCCTGCTAACGTAGAAAATGATCTCCTAGTACTATTTCGTGACCTACGTTTGGCAGCATTGACAGCTCTCTCTTTTTATTGTCTGCACAATGTCTCAACACTGAATCAATCACGAAAGGAGTCCTGCCTCATATTTGTGTATAAAAACTTGGTTTTTCGAAAAGTATGCGCAAAATTTAAATACCCCCGCAGAATAATTCGGCGAGTTGGGACTTACAGATGGGATTTAGTTCGGCGTTTAGAGGGTTAAAGGCCGGTACAGAACGATGTAGCCAACTGTCCCCACTAACCCGTTGCAATTGTTCTTTTACGAAGCCTTATTTATTTTCATACCACGAATTTGCTTCTCCCTAACTGTTGTGGGTACTGGAGCAACACAGAACACTTTAATTTACAATCTGATTACGAGGGTTAAAACGGCTGTTCACTCGGTCACGGGTTTGCACACACAGCCATGTACTATAACTTATTTACTTACTCCACGGTGCAGAGTCCTTCTTGAGAAGCTAACTGGTTTGCAGCTAGTCAAGAAATTCCCCACATTTCACGGAACCCGAAGGTTCATTACCGCAATCACAACCGTCCGCCACCTGTCTCTATCCTGGGCCAGCCCAATCTAGTCCATATACCCACATCAAACCTATTGGAGATCCATCGTAATATTATCCACTCAACTACGCCTAGGTCTCCCCAGTGGTCTCTTTCCCTCCGGTTTCCCCACCAAGACCCTATACACACCCACCTCTCCTCACCCATACGCGCCACATGCCCAGCCCATCTCATTCTTCTCGATTTTATCACCCGCACAATACTGGGTGAGGAGTGCACATGTACTCTAACAAGCTGTTAAATTTCCAGTACATTATATTGACGTAGTTATAAACAAATTGCATATCTGAATTTTGGAAGGTTCTAAGGGAGGATGGGAAGTAACGCAACATGGCTCTGGATCGTGTCCACTGGCGGATGTTGGTGTGAGTGGCTTTGGACCTTCGGGTTTTGTTATTATACAGGACATGTCTTTAATCGTTCCGCTGAGCAAAATAGCTCTCGTGGGAGCTTTGCCAGGAATTTAGTGTCCGCAGTTAACTTGCAGTACAACGTATCTTATTTTACAGGAGAGCTTCAGAATGCTATCTGAAATTTCTAAAAAGTCCTCATATCTTCTGAAAATATTTCTTGACTTGTGACACAGATGTTTCTTTGAAATGTCAGCATTTTTCCCCTGAACGTTTCCATCAATTCCTGCAAGGTACGCAGATTATTCACACAAATTCTTTCATATTCCCCACAAATAATAATCGCACGGATTCAAATCCGGAAATCTAGGAGGCCACAATCTGCAAGTTCGCCGAATACCTTGTCTAGGGCAAGCACTAAAAAGTTTGTTGTGTGGGCCAAGGCATTTTGCTGCATGAAGTAGCCGGACATTTTGTTTTTATCCGTGAAATTTATGAAAAATAATGCCAGGAGTAACCAAACTTAAACTTAGGAATATATATATATTTTTTTCGAAAATTATGGGCCCTATGATTTTAAGCTCACCCATTTTACACTATGCTCCGAGAATGAAGTAAAGAAAAGGAACTTCATTAACTGAATGGGGATTTTCGGAACACCAATATTCGTTGTCTTCGATGTGCACACTCTCCTGATTCTCTCTCTCTCTCTTTCTCTCTCTGTACATACACACACATACACACGCGCGCGCGCGGTCCTACATTATGTTCCCTTGTTGTATGGATATAAGGCATCCCTCATACGTCACAGCCCCTGTAAAACGAGAAAAGTCATGCAGGTTCGTTACTGCAAAGCGAGTTCGTATTTTCCTACAATCAGGGAAGCGATTGAAGCTACACTCTCTATTATTACTTCATAAAATAAATTTGCATACAAGAGTAGGAAATCAGAAGATAAGACACATTGACTCAGACGGAAGACTACTTTTACTTCAAAGATACAGAGTCTAGATTCTCCCGGATCAATGTATGGCCAGCGGTGCTACCGTGTGATTACAGGTACACTTGCTTGTGCGGCTATGAAATGCCGTGTTTAGGTAGCAAAATTGTATTTTCAACAGAAGAACTTGGCTCTATGGTGCTTACTATCAACGTGCAACTTTCGGTAATAATGAGGTACTTTTTTTACGTTTTGTTGAACGTGAATCTCAGTAAATTTATCTCAGTATTTAAACAACTTGATGCACAAAATTTATCACACCTATAGGTGTGATGATACCAGAGGCTGTGTAATGCAATTCTGACCTCCTGATGATGAGCACATGTGGTCGAAACATGTAGAGGCATGAAATAAAACTTATTGTGAAACAAATTTTGTGCATCAAGTTGGTTAAATACTGAGATAAAAAAATTAGGTACATGTTGAGGCGCCTTCGCACTATGCGAAGCGTCCATTATAATTGCTAGCCCAAGGAAACGACTAACCATTCGTGTAAATTTTGTGTGTCTCCAGAAAGGGTATGTGTTATTATATAGTGCAAAACCCTCAGTTTAGAGGAGGGCGTATCTTCTACAAGTATTTTGAAGATGAACAGTATATTTATTATATATATATATATTTCCTAGTACATTATTACATTATATTCCTTAAATTTTACATTTTCCTTCCTTAAAATGCAATAGCATGGCTGTTAACACATCATTCACAATTTCTTTCACTGAACATGCCTTTGTAAGTGAAGGTGCACAATTTGATTTGTATTTAGACCGATCCTTCTAATATTCTATTTTTGACAGATCATTCCAAAGGGTACCTTTATGAGCTACTCCACTGTAATACCATATTTCACATACAGAGTTTCATCAGTATTTGTGATATCTTTGTGAATGAAGAATCCAGAAAGTGAAACCAAATTTATGAAAGATTTCACAGAGTTTATAATTTTGACAAGTTTGCTAGGCTGATTGAAAACTTGCGTCCTCCGTTACTTATAACGCTTCTGATATTTTTTGGTTCGCAAAGGAATATTCAAATTCCAATAATTTGTGTTGCATATGGACAACTTTGGGTTATTTAAACTTTAGAAAGCCAGTGGTAAGCGAATTATACGCCTCATGCGGCAACATTTAAAATCTAAATTGTTCAAACATATTTTATTCATATGTTTCTTATGAAAGGTAGAAGAGTAATTATTTCCTTAAAACCTATAAATTATTTGGTATTTATAACATAAATTTGTCATTTTGAGTTGTAAGCAGCTTCTGTATGTTTATTTAGATAAATTTAGGCCTTCAAAGTGTAAATGTTGCATAATGTTTGTGTCTATACAGTGCTCTAACAGAGGTCTTTCCCCAACTCTTCCAGAAAAATGCACGAGGGAAACGCAGCAGTATTATATGTTGCAGAATATTGTGCGTATTATCGACAGGACTTCATTGCACTTCTTTTAAAATGGCATAAATAAGAAACCTTTATATTTTATTACACCATTCTGTACCCTGAAAATGTTAATATGTTAGTCTTCACTTATTACATTCCTTAATTTAAAAAAGTCGGTATTCAGTACTAAGTAAGCTCACAATGTTTCAGAGTCACGCGTGCCCTGGAGCATAGCACTGTACTGATTAAAATTACCGTCATTGATAAAATATGAAAGGGCGCATTCGGAAAATATGTGTATGAAATTTGAGCAAAAAGTAACCAAGCCACTTACAATTAGATCTCAACACGTTTTGAATCTATGTGCATATGGATGTCTGTATGTTTGTGCATATACTCATACATATAGGAAATATATTCCACTGTGAATGCGATATTTTACGACATAGTCCGTCCAACAATGAACGAGCTACCTACGAATAAACAACAGTGTCATAACGTAAATTTATTAAGTTCACAGTTTATTTTTGGAAATGAATAACGAATACACGAATGGTTTCTACGTATCGGTGTTTTGCGTGTGGCATTTTTATTGCCGTATATTCTACATTCCAATTCACAAAATATAAAACAATAAATCAGGTAGTTAAATTGGATTACAAATGAACTGTGCAATGTCAGTAAATCAAAATGTTTTATTGCATTAACTTAATCTTTTATCATTTAAATATGGTGGCTTCTGTCAGCTATGTCGTTTTGTGACAAAGTGTTTTGCAAATTCTACCCTTTTCAAACAATAGCTAACGTGTCCATCTGCAGGTTAAATAAGGAAGTACTACCAGCAAACTTTGATTATTATAAATAACGCCTTACAACCACATGCTTTATTTAATTTACGGTACCAAATGTGCAGACTTCAATATGGAGGCAGCAAATGCTACTAAAATATGGTAACTTCCCACAAAGTCCAGTGTACTTTAAATCCAGAAGGTCAAAATTTTCAAAGCTGTAATAAGTATTCATAAATCTCACCATATTCTTTGACGTTTCTTCTTTGGATACCAAAATCACTTTTAAGTTCTCTTCTCCGGACTTCGTCTCACATTACGAGAGCTGTTTGTTATTTCCGAGTAGGATTAACAGATTTCTTGCTTTTATTTGTCTACTGTACAGGACGGCCAAGAGTGGGTTCGAGCCCCGGCATGAGAAATTTTGGCCCCTCCACTCGCAGTGACGGCAGATCAGAGATAAACTATAATCTCATTTGCAAGAGAGGCTTAGGTTTGATCTGAAAGGGTTAATTTGTACAATCGACATATAGTAATACCACCGAGAAAAATACAAACATATGCAACATATTCGGATCCCAAGCTCCCTTTTCCGGACCGCTGGGCCCGGTAATATGTATCGTTTTCCCTCCCATCTCCTCGGCACTACGACTGTCAGTTCGAGCAACAGTACATAACAAAACATATCCATAGGCTTGTTATTAAAAGATAATTTTTAAGCAAAAGTATTAAATATTTAATTCATTATTCGGAAAACACATTTAAAAATACCCTTAATTTTGTACAATGAAAATTTAGTTTTTATTTTATCCAGTTTGAAGAAAAACTAAATTCTGGAAATAAATGTAATGAACAGTCCAATTCCTAAGATCACTATCATAATAAACGATTATTTAGAGCCTAAGGATTTGGATGAACGTGCATACAAGCAGTGCGATGATGGGCCCTAAACCTTAAACAATACAGAAAATATAGAAGAACGTTTATGGCGGTGAATATTAAGGTGAATCACATATGGAATATGACGTCGTGTATGTATGTAGTGTATAGGTACGTACTTACGTAAACAAGCATACATATATTATATATAAATAGTTACGTATATGTATTTAGATATGTGTGTGTATTTGTGTATATATTTATGGATACTGGGGAGGTTTTATGCGCTTCAGAATCTGCGGCTAAATGGACATTTGTAATATTCAGATATTTAAGTGTACAACATGACACAAAACACAATCAATAGATCTGTGTACAGGACTATCAAGTCCGTTAAATAAATGCTGAACGAAAGAAAATGTCCACTTTACAAAACATGTATATGCTAAACACTCTGAATTGATGAAAAGTGTTAGAGGGGTATGTCATCAAGATCTGACAGAATAATAGGACACAAATCTTTGTTTGGCGTGTGACGCCGTGTAATTTGGTAAACAGGAACCAGGGAATCGGAGAAGCCTGTAGCCTCTATCTTCAGAATAAGCAACTCTTCCACTATAACAAAGAAATTGTTGATTCCCATCTACAAGCATGCAGGACTTGACATCCCAGAAGCCCGCATTCCAAGTGTATCCTTTTCATAAGACAAGCCACTCAATGTACGTACAACGTAACAACGGCGTTGTTTCAGTCAGCGCTTTATTTACATTTCATATAATTCGCACAATTTTGCTTGATTAGATTTTGCAGCAAAACGAGATAGTAATATTAAAATATTTGCTGTGGAAACACAACGAGGTTTCTGTTGTGTTTTTCAGCTATCCATATCGCTTTCAACGATACGGAACTTACTTAAGTCTTCATGTAAAGTGTTTTATATCCTTTTTCGATTTTGAAAAAACCTGAATTTTCTGAGAAGACATTAATGTAATTACCCAAATTAAATCTCACGGCAATCCGTCCAGTTTGGACTGAGTTGACATATGCGGCCAGAAAGAAGGACGGATGGATTTGACGAAGGTTAAGAGGCGCTTTTCATACCTGTGCAGACGTACTGTACCTATGGCAACAAATGTACGAAGTGCTATCTGACAGAAATTCAATGTGTCACATTTTACAAAGAATTACTTTGTTAATGTAGATTAAATTTGAATTGAATGCTGAGAATCGTAATTGTTTGTGAATTCAGTTATTTCTTTTAAATGAGGAATTGAAGTAGGCAGAACGAAATCACCTAACTTTAAATGACCGAAAACTTATGGACTAAAAAGATTCTGCCTCTTGGGCATGCACTTGCATCGATTTTCAGGTATAGCAATAATTGACATATGCACGATTTGCCTACCGAACGCACTCAAATACCACCTGAAACGACCGACGTTAAAACCCTAACAAACTGAATATTTATTTATTTCACTAACATAAAAAGGCAAGTGAAATTCTTGCAAAGTTTTACACTTAAACTGGAGACACTGGTCGTGCGTGGAAGAATAATATTAAGACTTTAAATAAATTATAAGTGTAATTTCACAGGAAAATTAAATTAATTTATCAGACGAGATGTTGGAAAAATTCAATTTTTATATTAAATAATATATTCACTGTAATAGGATTGGTTTGAAAATTTTAATTTTATATTTATCGAAAATAAGAAACGTGTAAACGAGAAAGGAAAAATTTATTGTGTGGTGTGTTGATGCATTACTGTCCAATAAAGACCTTAACTACGGCAAAATTTTAAAAACAAATGAGAAATAAATATCTCAGGCATAACGAGGCTCTAAATCAAAATAGTGGTAAGTGTGTAAGAGGATAGCGGCCCGTCATATCTATCATAAAACTTGCATGCTTAAAGCTAGATATCCCTTTCCTCAGTTCGTTCTTATTACTATGTCAGTACACAGTGACTGAGACATACTTACGGCCACAAATATTGGCAAGTTTCTTAAAAGAAACAAAAATCTGCAGTTTTGTTTGAAACTTGCCGTTTATTCTCAACCTCAAAATGTCGCAAACAAGCTGACTTCGATATTTCTGCAGTAAAAATTAACGCCAGACTTGCACAAGCAGTTTTTATGTGTATCGATCACAGGGTTAAATGCGACTGGGTGTGAATATCCAAAGAGTCGTGACTTCTCACTGAGAGCCAATAATTCCGGAGCACGGTAAGAAACTCTAGGAATGATTAATTAATTTCTGGAGAAAATAATTCCAGCGAAGCCTTGGTAGTGACAATGGTTGCAGTACAGTTGGGAACAAAATGCAATAAAGAGGGTTGGAAAACTAGCACATAAAAATTTCTATATATTATTCATTACGATACAATTGCTTAATTATTAGCACATGTGTTAGAAAGTATTCAAAATGTACTTTTAATTCGTGTAAAAGTTGTGAAAAATGTGTAATAGCTTCATTATTTCAGGTAGCCCTCCTGTTCTTCAATTGCACACAGTCCGAAGGTGAACAAGATTCTGTATGCCCACCTCCCCCACCCCACTCCGAAAAATATTTGCAGCTGAGCAGCAAGCCACGCATCACGGATTCCGTCAACTATTTTTCAAAATTCTTTGCCGCTTAAAGCGTCTTTGAGCGGACCAAAGACCTGACAGTCCTTAGAGGCCTGGCCTGGGATCTACGGAGGGTCATAAGGTTCGTCATCCCCGTTGTGTTTATAATAAACTACAATGTAGTAAATTTACTGTCTAACACAACTATATGTTGCAGAGATGTATATATAATTTTATTACATAGAAAACAACTACATGTTTCGGCGCTTGATAATGGCCATCTTCAGGATGTACATGAATCACTTAGTAAGTGATTCATGTACAACCTGAAGATGGCCATTATCAAGCGCCGAAACATGTAGTTGTTTTCTATGTAATAAAATTATATATACATCTCTGCAACATAGAGTTGTGTTAGACAGTAAATTTACTACATTGTAATTTATCTACGGAAGGTGTTCAAGCACACCACAGTACACTTGGTGAGGGTTTACAGCAGTTTTTACAGCATTTTGTGCGTGTGGCTAGGCATTGTCATGCAACAGCAGCAGCCTTGTCGCCAGTAGTCCTCGTGGATTACATCACGCTGCTGCCATCAGCTTGTCACGCAGCACGTCACAAACCGGGCGTTATTTACTGTTCTGTCCCTCTCGTGAGCATATTTAGAGCCGTTCGCAAAACTGCGAAAAACGACTATAAGCTTCGTTATATCTGTCTGTCCGTCCATCCGCACGGAACAGCTCGGCTCCGACTAGATGGATTTTAATGAAATTCAGTATTTGAGTATTTTTCTAAAATCTGTCAAGAAAACCCAAGTTTGATTAAAATCTGACAAGAGTAATGGGTATTTGACATGAACAAAATATACATTTTTTATGATATCTTGCTCATTTCTTCTTAAAATGAGAAATGTTTGAGACAGAATTTGGAGAGAAATCAAAACACGTTTTACGTTCAATAAATATATATATATATGTATATATATATATATATTAAATTGAGCAGTTATGTCATAATGCTGACAAATAATGTAAAACCAAACAGGCCACGGATGACAATACGGCGCATGCGCACTGCATGCTGGATACTCAAGGCTACAGCCACATACTTATGATACGTAATACTTATTGCTCTTCCAGTTCAAAAATGGCTGCACGAAGGCGCCTCATTGTCTTGCTTGTTAAGTATTGCCCCTTGTGCATAGCATAAATCATACGGCATCAAATGAGATTTTCGTTCTTCTGGGATGTTACGCGGCGCAGAGTTGTAATTATTTACCGACGTTTCAGGACAAAAATTTGGGCCCATCTTCAAAGGTCCTCTTGTACTGTTTGATCCTCGAAGATGGGGCCCCATAAGTTGTTTCGAGACGTCGATATCTAAGCCGCGCAGCGACACGCTGGTAAGTATTTCCCATCAACACAAGTATTTGTTGATATTTCTGTCGGGTCCAATTACAGGGCAACGCTTTTCGACCAAAATATGGTCACCTTCATGCAATTAATTAATAAAATAAATCACATTTGCGTATTAATTTATGTATATTTCTTAATCGCCGGTCCCAGTGGCCGCGCGGTCTAAGGCGTAGGTCTGCGGCCGCTCGCCTGCTGAGATTGTGGGTTCGAATCCCACAGGGGGCTTGGATGTCTGTCTGTTGTGAGTGTTGTGTGTTGTTAGGTAGAGGTCTCTGCGACGCGCTGATCACGCGTCCAGAGGAGTCCTACCGACTGTCATGCTTCGTTGTGTGTGATCTAGAAACGTAAAGAATGAGGAGGTTGTGGCCCACTGGGGGGCTGTCGCTCCACAAAAAAAATATTCAGATTGAAGTCTCAGTGTTTGGTTATTACAAAATACAGGTTGCTTGTCAACACTTACTTACTCCATGGACCAGAGAAGCTACCCGGTTCTCAGCTAGTCAAGGAATTTCCTGCAATGTATGCAACCCGAGGGTTCATTACTTCGCTTACCTGAGCCCGACACGTGCTATATGCTCCACCCATCTCATTCTTCTCTATTTGATCACCCGAACAATAATGGGTAATGATTACATATCATCAAACTTCTCATTTTGTAGTTTTCTCCATTCTCCTCAGCACCCTTTTCTCAAACACCTTCAGCCTACGCTTGTCTATATAAAATCTTAAATGTATCACTAGGCGTGACACTTCAATGAAAGAAGTGTATATTGACAAACAACATGTATTTTGCAGTAAAAAAACGGACATCTCAATCTGACTATACATAAATTAATATGAAATTTTAATTTATATTTTGTGTAAATAACAGGCATTAAAAGCACCACATTTTGGGCCAAAAAATGTTGCCCTGTAATTTGATGTGACAGAAATATTAGAAAGCCGTGCTGATGGTAAAAAAGCGCACTTTGTAATATTATATAACACAATGGGGTGCTGATCGCAAATAAAGAACATTGAGTGTCAGTTGTCTGGCAGTCGGCTGCGTTTCGAACTTCCTTTTGGTAGGCCATGACAAATGTTTCTATTCCATATCGTGACGTTTGGTCTCTTCATCGTAGTATTGGATCCATGTTTCGTCCCCTGTAATGATTGGTCTCAAAACATCCTCACTTCTACCGGATAGCGATTCAAAAGACAGATATCCAAACGTGTGCGCTTGTGCTCTTCTCTTTCTTAGGAATCCATCTTGCACAACCTTAAAAAAAGTTAATTCTTTGCGGAAGATTTCATGGTTGGAAACATGACTGATGTGTAGATAAGTTGCCACTTCAACATCCATTCTTCTCTGTTCAAAACCACGAAGCAGACTCATTCAGTTTCTTTATCAGCATTTGACGTGGACAGTCGCCCCAGTCGTTCGTCTGTCCTTGTTATATTTGTGCTATCGTTCTCGAAGTTGTCAGTCCGTCCGTAGGCTTTGCTCAATAAAGCACTGTTCCTATACTGCGCTAAAAGTATTCGGCTGCATTCTGATACAAATTCAGCTCCCCAAAATCGGACCTCTGAATGCTGCTCTTCTTTGGTGCATACAGCAAGCGGATCAACATTAACACTGCTGATCGTTCAAGGTCGAAAACGTTAACATGGCGATTTGCGCAAGCAATTCACAGCGCTGATATCAAAACTAAAATGTAGGTGATACTTTTCAGATAGTTTGATTCACTTATATTGCTACTTCAATCGTATTTTCAGAATACTCCCCTTTATAAAAGAAAGAAAAGCAGACATATAACATCACCACGCCCACTGCAAGTCTGTGCCTAATTTTTCCCATTTGCGCTTTACAAGCATGCAACGGATTTTTACGAAACTTGGCAAGAAAACCAAAGAATTGAAGGACGTTAAAACCCCGCAATTGTGAACATTCTGCGCCCAGGAATATGAATACGAGCGAATTTGTAAGTCGTGAGCAAGACTGCCGCCACTTCATGTACGGCCTTACAATGCTGCATGGTAGATCTTCGGAAAATATCTTTGTTTTGTTGAGGCAATGCTTCTATTGAATGCAGAATAATAAAATGGCAGCGGCACGACAATTAATTTTAGCTTTCGATTTCAAGGGGAACGACTAAATGTATCATTAGAGATGTGCGTATGAAGTTCGGCACGCAGGTGAGTCATACAACTAAAACTATGTATTGTGAATGAGACACTGTTCGAGTCGAACGATACACACGTGATGACGATGCAAGACTTTGAGGTTAAATCTGACCTATTTTACGCAGAAAGGAACTGTGCTTCAACAGTAAGACCTTCACAGATACAGAACTTAATGAAGCAGCAACGATAATAGAAATCAAGTCAATTTACATTCGGAACAACACAGCGTCTTGAAGTCATGTTGTTCGGAGAAACGCCAAGGGAGTGACGTCACCTAAGTTAATAATAGAAATAGTTACATTAGAGTACGTAAGTAAATGGAACAAAAATCCAAGACTTTCCAGTTGTGCTCGGAAGTGTTTAGGGGTTTAGAAAATTCTACTGAATCTTTTCCATAAAATTTTACCCCTAAGCCCTCACGCCCTCACAGAACTATATGACTTCAATGCACGTACCGCATTTCGAAAAGGCCCAGTTATTAACACAGTGTACTTTAACCTAGGAAAAATATTTTTAGCATTGTAGAAAACAATAAGGCAAATACCTCTTAATGCCAAGGTTTTCGGATTTTGTAAAGTGCATTGAGTATTTAGGAAGACAAGGAAGAAGACGTACGAAGCTACTGGATGACCTTAAGGAAAGGAGCGAATACTCTCATTTGAAGAAGGAGGCTCTATATCGCACTATGTGGAGAGCTTGTTTTGGAAGAGGCTTTGGACCTGTCGTAAGACAGACTGCTAAATGGATGGAGTATTTATTCTACCATCGCAGAAAAAGACTACGCCCATAATCTCTGCACATACGCAGGTTAAAAATAAATTAGACGCGGTGTGGAAACACGTTTTATTTCGCGTGAAATGTCGTCTCTCTGGCAATGGAAACAACAGAGATTATCTCAAATATCATAAAATATTTGTGTAGCAGACATGTTTGGAAAAAAAAGGTCGATATCCATTATTTAATAATCAGACGCCATACTGGAATATCTTAATAAGTTTCGTGTTCGCTGCACCACTTAATTAAATGAATCTGTGATGGGTGCTACTGTTAATTACACCAAATTAGTAATTTCAATTAAAAATGAAACGTTGATTTCAACACACATTATTATTATTATTATTATTATTATTACAAACTTTTAAAATCCTAATATTTAATCTAACATAAAAACTTACTAATCTCCTTTTGTTCGCGCATCATCACTTTCATTTACGCATAATTGTCTCTTCTTTTGAAAAGCAATTTCTTGACACGATAGATATGTAATTCGACTTCAGTAATTAACTCGACTTTTAAGATTATGTATTTGCAATTATTATTGCAATACCACCGTTTAAAAGAGCTTAAGTTGATACATTTTCCTATAAACATGATACGCTTTAATAATTACATAATAATAAGTAAATGTAAATAGGATGATTGTCAGGAAGGGCAAACATACATGCGGTCACATTATTTTTCAGTGTTCCTCTCATTAAACTAAACTCCATAAAACTGCACAAATACATCAGCTATATCGATACTACTTATGGATACTACATATGCACAAAAGAATAAGTCCAAGTGCAACTGATAGTTTTATATTTTCTTAATTGGAAACCTTCCCCCGAACAGGATACTTCTTAGTTATTCAAGACCAATGTTTTCTGGGATGTGAAGCCGTGTCTGGTAGATAAGTACCGATGTTTCGGAGAAAGCAGCCGCCCCAGTAATTCCAGGCCCCCTACTGCACAAATGGAGGCAGACCGTTCCCACATACCGAATGTAATTTACAACCAGACTGCACGGCGTCACATCCAAGGAAACAGCACTTTTGTAGTCGTCATCGCCAGAATCTGGAACCTCGCAAAACGTCATGCGATCCTACGTCGCTGTCACTTGGTACAAACCAATTCGTTCTGTGCTGTTGCAAGCAAACAAATACTATTAGATTCTAAACAGACTGTCGTGACAGTTCTTGAAAGCAGAGTAAAACAAAAACAAAAAACTGTTTTCAACGTATGCTGAGGACAATTGCTTTCTTAAATGACAGTATAACCAAAGCAAAACCTAACTATACTGCTCACAAAAAAGTATTATTTCTTTTATCGTCAGATGATGCAATTATTATAATGAAGTCGATATCGTCGAGCTACGACAGTTGTCTCAGATGATGAATTACCTACCTCTCTCATCTTATGCCGAATTCGGCAGAATTTCCTCTCAGAACTCCATTGAATCTGAATCCCCACAACCACGTGATTCAGCTGTCCTAATTTCCATTACGCGCTGTTGTGCGGGTGTGTATAGGTATAGCAAATCCTGAAGGCACTGCGAATACAGGGGAAAGGAAATTCGTACTGCGTACATCGCTGTTAGATGTAGTGGGGAAAGCTGTCATCCATCTTCGATGTTCATCTGTGTGTGTGTGTGTGGATGTATGTATGCTGTACAAATATAGGGCTACGTACGTACGTATGTATGTATGTATGTATGTATGTATTTATGCATTATGTATGTACGTATGTAAGCATGTATGTACGTACGTACGTATGTATGTATGTATGTATGTATGTATATATGTATGTATGTATGTGTGTATGTACGTACGTACGTATGTATGTATGTACGTATGTGTGTGTGTGTGTGTGTATGTGTGTACGTACGTACGTAGGTATGTACGTATGTACGTACGCAAGTACGTATGTATGTATGTATGTATGT
>Ga0123354_10010430_pt1 | contig 14315 bp, 5 predicted proteins | sample TergutLab28metaG_2_FD_97872 | JGI IMG/M metagenome (GOLD analysis project Ga0123354, IMG submission 97872) | Labiotermes labralis P4 segment gut microbial communities from Petit-Saut dam, French Guiana - Lab288 P4 | ecosystem: Host-associated > Arthropoda: Insects > Digestive system > Gut ... | reverse complement strand
AATTGGGTGGTCACCCGGTGGCAGTACACACTTACATACAAGAACAACATAGAACAACACAATTAACCAATGAACAACACAGAAAATAACATCCGAACAACACAAATACAGACTAATGTGGAATGTGACAGTATTTTTGACAGTAATTTAAGAAGACCCTAGTCTTATCTGCTGATATTCTAATAACTAATAATTCTGTGTCTACATCAACGTTTTAAACGGATCCAGGCAGTTTTTTTTAGCCTAGATGTTTCTTTACGGAGATATGCCCCACAAAAAGTAGACCTTCCATATACGTAGTTCAAATAACTGGAATATGCCTATTTTTAGAAACTTAAATTCATATACGCTGAATGTGCAAGAATTTAAACGGCAGTGCCCAGATTTTCGCGTCTCTTCTGTCATTCCTTCAATGACAAGAAGGCAAGGAAGAAAATCCAAGCAGCTACTGTGTAAACTTAAAAAGACGCGAACCTACTGGAACCGGAGAAACGTAGTAGATCACACTCTCTGGAGAATTCGCTTCGGAAGTGACTGTGGACTTGTAAGATAAAGTCTTTATGATGGCCTGTATCTCCAGATGTTAAGACTTATTTGTGCCTAGTCGTGAAGTAATCTAAATCATTTTAAAAATCTGGTACAAGTATAAAAATCTACAAAAATTTTTTACAAGGTTGTCAATAGTCAATATATTATTCAAAATTTCTTACTCTACATATAGAGGCCTCTTGAAATAATAGTACGAAATTCTGTCTTGGTGTTTCCAGCCACATGCAAAGAAATGCATTTAAAACTCAACTAACAAATAAAATAATATACAAACAAAACAAGCAGCGTACGTATAAACGTAATATTGAGGCGCGTTCGCGTAACCGTTGTTGCCGTATAAGAGCAATAAATATTAAATATTCTGAGTGTGTGTGTCTGTAGCCTTCGTTATTCACCATGCAATGTGCATGCGCTGTATGATATCGTCATCTGTGACCTGTCTGGCCTTACCACAGTTTTCCACATCCGATAGAAGGCATGATTTTCCTTTAAAAAAAGAAGTTATTGAACCTAAAATGTGTGTTTTGATTTAGTCTACGAATTTGTCCAAAACACTTTTTATTCTAAGCAGAATTCAGCGAAGTATTAGCATAAACGTAAGAAGGACCTCATGTAAAGTAGCCGTTATTCTTGTCAGATTTTAAAGAAAGTTGAATTTTCTAGACAGATTTTCCAAAAATTGCCGAAGTATCAAATTTTATGAAAATCCGTCCGGTGGGAGCCGAGTTGTTCAATGCGGACGGTCAAACACACAGAGGGACGGACGGACAAGGAGACAGAAATACAGAAATTACGAAGCTAATAAGCGCTTTTCGCAATTTTGTTTACCCGCCTGAAAATGAAATTTATTACTCGAAATAAAAAAAAAATAAATGGACACTGGCTCTCAAAATTAATTAAATATTAACATTTGTAATAATGTTTCATGACAGAATTTTAAGACTCCCATCAATTACACTGACCTTCACAATTACTATTTTCATTAACCTTATAACAAAAAGTTATGCAGTAGTTACTACAGCATGAAGAGACAACGAAAAGCGACAGAGAAGAATTATTTGTTGATTACAAGAATTTACTCATTTTGTATTACCTCCAGTGTGTGATACAGTTCCAAAGCATATTATTATGTGGCACTTACAGTGGATTCCTTAGTTGAATGCGGAAGGACGAACTCATTTCATAACCTTTAAACCTATAATTTAATTCTTTTAAAAAAAAAAAGGACATTCACATGGAGCAAGCAAAATTACGCTGTTATTCCAATGAAGAAAAATAACATAACTGCCACCTTCGCTTCACTTAGAGAAACTACTAACTTCTCTCGACTACAGGCGAACTTCGTACAGACCCCACCACAAGAATAATCCACATATTAACTGGTGTTTATAATATAATTAAATTATAAACTTGTACGTATTACGACCCATCAAAAACACGAAATCGGTACAACTTCCACCATGTCATACAGTTATCTTAGTGCAGAGAGTAATTAGCTAATTTTAAGATCACATGGTGACACTAGAACAAAAAGATTAAGAACATTAAGTTCTTCTTTAAATGTGCTCAGATAATGTTACGACCTCTTAATGTGTGTCATACAATATTCACCGTGGATCAAACTCTTCATTTGTTTCAATGAATATGTATCACTTTCTTGGAGATGTTCTTCCAGGTTATTTTTATAAAAATGTCTCCTTCAGTTGAAATGTACGAGTTTGTACTCTATTTTACTTGTCTCGAGCTGACATGTGATTAATAAGACAGACATATTGACTATTGATTAATTTATGGAGGATAAGCTTACTGATTCTTCTACATTTTAAACTTTATCTATCCTCACTCACAAGTCCACGGTCTGGTTTCTAGGGTGTATGTGGGAAGGGTTAGCTTTTAGTCAGTGCGCTTCTAATGCACCCAACTTCTATCTACTGTTCTAATTTGAACACGGAATATGATGGCAAATTCGTATACATTCCAATGAAAGTCTTTCTCAAAGCTTTTAAAAGTGAGTATTATTTTCAGAGTAAGTGATTTGGAAGTTGGATGGCTTTTTGATTTTATGCATTAATTACAGAATATTCTATTGTTAGTAGAAACGGTACCTAACACAATGAATAATAGTTGGTGTTGTTTTATTAAAACCTAACATTTGAGTCGGCAAAATAAAATTCTTTTCGATAAAGTGACTCTACCATAGTCTCAGATAGCGGTCAGATTGTTACGACATGCTTTCTGCACAAGTAGTTGCGCGAAATGTTAGACTATTTCACATGCATTCACTACAATTATTACGTCAGATCTGAACTCTGAGTGTTGGTTCTAGTCAAGGCCGTGTTGGTGTCTTGTCGCGTTTATAAATTTAGTATCCGAGAGGTCCCAAGTTTTATTCCCATCAATGCCATAAATCCGATGAAAATAGGTTTGGTTAATAAAAAAAACTGATAACTGGAGATGATGGTGTAGACAAATCCTGAAACCTTTTACGCTTTTGAATTCCCTACTGCTAAAAAACCAATATGGTGACAGGGCGACTACCGACAATACTTTGGTCTACTTAAAGTGGGTTTCTAACTTCTGCTTGACTGTAGGTTTACAAACATGTAAACCTTTATAATATTCTGTATATTGTAGAGAGTAAAGCAATAACAGATGCTGTCTACAATAGTATACAGTGATGTTTATAACTATATATTATTTGCTGCGAGGCACGTTAAATTCTGCATGCAGATGAATTAAAAGACCCCTACAAATTCTGCACGAAATCTTTGTTATGTATTCAAAATGATAAATATGGAGGTGGTGTGAAATATAGAAGATTCTCTTGTAAGTGTAACGTAGCTGCATCTAAGTGAATTTGTGGGTCAGACTGTTCAGTTGTCTAGTGTCTTAGTTTTAATGCAGTTTGCAGGAAAGAACACCAAGGAAAGTCCTTGTTTTTTTTTTCTCAAAACACTTCAATTTCTGTTTTTTTTACAGGCTTGAACTATGACGAGCAGAAAATGTACGTCCGCTCTGTGGTCCGTGTTGATGGTTGCTGGGTTACTACAGCCGGGATACGCAAGGCCTGGTAAGTTGCTAAATGTCAGAACATTACCATCACGACCACTCACGGAAAAGAACTGTGTTAAGTATACAGCAAGAAACACGACCACAAACAAAATACTCAGTCCTGAAGGAGAAATCATCACTCGTGCTTCATATTTATGATGTCGATATTCAAACATCTGCCTGGAGACCAGACCGACTTCTAAAAAATTTGAGGCCACAGCCTCCACATATTTAGAGGTATTAAATTGATAAAGCTGGGTTAAAATGTGTGACTCGTATTACTATTTATCTCAGTAATTAACCAACTTGATGCACAAAATTTTGTTTCAAAATAAGTTTTATTTCATGCCTCTACATGTTTCGAGCACGTGCTCATCATCAGGAGGTTAAAAGTGCATTACACAGCCTCTGGTATCATCAAACCTATAGGTGTGATGATATCAGAGGCTGTGTAATACAATTTTGACCTCGTGATGATGAGCACGTGTGCTCGAAACATGTAGAGGCATGAAATAAAACTTATAATGAAACAAAATTTTGTGCATCAAGTTGGTTTAACACTGATATAAATATACTGAGATGCACGGTCAGCAAAACGTCAAAATTCGTATTACTATGTACACCTCGTGTATTATAAAAGACATGTGTATGTGAAATTAATAAAAGAATTTAAGACATTTAGACTTGTGGACAGGAAGCTTAATTTATGTCGTCTTACTTTTTTATTTCATTCCAAAATTTGATTAAAAATTAATATTAGGGTTTTATAAATATTTTTTTTTCCTAAACGGTTGGCTCTTTTTTAGACTTTGCTAACATTTTCTAAAATTCATGCTACGTTGTGCCCTTAAGTATAGATGACGTGTTAGATCGACAATTTTCAAGATATCGTGCGCAATGTTCTACAGGATAACAGTGCTGAAGGACTTAGGTCCCAAGGGCGAACGGCAAGTTACAAAATGCTGCAAATTTCTGGCGGTGAAGAAAGCAATGTGACTCCGAAATTCAGCAAATGCCGTTATGTAGTTGAAACATGCTGGAATGTAACATATACGGATATTTTAAAGTAAGATCGAATGTAAACACACTAAGCGAAATTGACGGTCACACATTTCGCTGTTCATTGGCTTCTTTTATCCTTATCTTATGACATTACAGGACTAGAGTATCCAGCTGCATTCTTCCCCTGGAAAATTACATTTTAGCTGTACTCAGAAGGGTTTATCTGAAAATAATCAACGATCTGGCGATTTTGGTGTAAGTGCAAGTGCAGAAAATTTTAGAAAAGTTGTGGAATTGTTGACTCTAAATCAATTCGAGGCTTTTAAGTGGATCCCTATTTGTTGTGTTGTGTTGTGTTTTCCTCTATAAGTGAAGGAGCTCTCCAGGACCCATCACCTGTCCAAGGAAATTTATATTTACGTCCGAAAGTGTTTTGAAATTTAAAGCATATGGCTTAAAAAAAAAGAAATACAAACCTCTCATACTTGTACAGAGGCGGTTTGACAGTAAGGCAATCTCTACTCCTTGTTCTTAGGAAGATATTACACAGGTACCCGGCTCCTTTCTTCACATAACCTCCGTGATGGTCTCAACAGATGTCCCTACTAATGTAGCCGTTTTCACAGCACACCTCGAAACAAAATGCAACCTGCTGTGATAATAGGGGGAGTAAGCGTTGGCGCAGTTGGTTGTGGCACTGCGATACAAGCCGGAAGGTCGCGGGCTCGATTCCCGATGGGGAGATTGCAATTTTTCATTGACGTAATCCTTCCTGCCGCACTTTGCCCGTGGGGTCGACTCAGCCTCAAAGGGAGTGAGTGCCAGGAATATTTCCTGGTGGTTAAAGGCGGCCGGTGCGTAATACAAAGTGAAAAGTCGCCTTATACACCTAATAAAATGATAAACAGACCAGAACATGCGAGATTTAAGGCTCTCACAGCGGTGCTGACGAAGATACAGGTCTTCTGGAAATGGACTTGTAGACAATTACCGACGTTTCGAAGGGTTTGTTCTTCCAACTTCAGGATCCTTGGACTGCTTGAATTCTGAAAGTATGGCAAGTAAGCTCCTCCAAAACGATGATAAGTATTTGCCCGTCGTAATGACGTCATATTCTAGAAAACCTGAATGTTAATTCCAGATGACTCTAAACTTGAGAGCGTAGAGAAGCAGAATTACGACTGACTGGAAGCTGACTTCCGAGTATTCCTTCTCTTTTAAGGTGTTGTCCGCCTCTTCTTGCAAGTCCTGTCACCCATTTGAGGAATTCCTTTTACAGAGCTTCCAGTCTTTTTATTGTTTTATTTATGACTTAGCTTTCGTCGAAAAATATCTCTTTGGTTCATTATTTAAAGACGATTTCAATTAATATTTTTTAGCGTCGATGGCAGATTAATGAGTGTGAATCACTGTTACAACGATAATGACAGGGGAGAACCGAAGTACTCGGAGGAAAACTTGTACTGTACCAGTGCCAACTGGCAAGAACAGGTCCTGCAGCCATGGATATGGGATTGAACGCTGGATTCTGAGACATTAGACCGACGGCTAACCACCTGAAGAACGGAACTGCCTAACGTTGCTTTGGTCTGTTACCCTATGGAGTCTCCATTCCACATTCAACGACACACACCGGCTTGCGGACTTTTCTTCCTGGAATGCCTTTCCTTGTATCAGAAGATACATCAGACAGCGTGACTCCAACTTTATATTACTTGGCCGGCACTTGTGATTCAAGTTGCAGTTGATTTAGTGTTCTTTCCTCTAAGCAATCTTACATTCTGTGTCAGCATCTTGAAGCAGACTCATTTAATCATTGCAATTCTTATGCCGAATTAAACCCTATAATCTCGCCACCTGCAACAATCGTAACGGACACCCGTTAGTATGACGAAAAATTGCCTTTTTCATAGTTTTGCATATGAACTGAAATTTTTGGCACTTTTATTCCCCATAATTGCATAATCAATGCCTTTTAATTGCAATAAAATATTTATATATGTTTTTGTGTCTTATCAGGCTTGTATTGTAGGTCATGTACCAATATTCTCTTGACAGTTCTTTTATTAAAAAATTGTATGCTCTTAAACATACATTTCACAGAGCATATGATGGACAGATACACAATAAAAAAAATTCGACGGACAGATTTTCTTTTGAATCTGATGTTTATTGGACCGTGCATCATTGGTATAACTGAAGAATCAAAAAACCAACTAGAGACCACTTGATATTTTATTGTACATCTTGTAGGCTCAACGTGTTTCAAGCACTACTATGCCCATCATCAGGAGCTAGCGACAATGATGTTGTTTACCACACTGGTCGTGTCGTTCTTGGTTTGCTGTAGGTTGGAGGTTAGGTGCAGTTAGGCTGGAGTAGTGTCCGGGCTGCAGCCCGGACACTACTCCAGTAATGCTTGAAACACGTTGAGCCTATAAGAAGTACAATAAAATATAAAGTGGCATTTAGTTGGTTTTTTTTATTCTACGGTTTCTTTTACGTACCTGATATGATACTAAGAGCAACCAAACACTCTGGCTTTGTTGCGAGTAGGAAAGAAATATATGACCCTTGTACGTTTGCTTCGTACAAAGTTCTCCAATAACCGAAAAGCTTAGACTGAACTGTTCTCAGCCTATTGTCTCGGCAAGAAACTTGTGTTTGTTTAGGAGGCCGCACCTACTGTTTACTTGTCCACCCAGCTGCAGTTTAGTGAGCACACTGAACACACACTTGGACACGAACTGTATCCCATTCCATTCACACGTACGCGATAATGACTCGAACCCATTAAAGGAAGTGTCTGCCAGACTTGTTTCAATCCACAGTTCACTGCAATGGCGCAAAGAGTTGCATATAGTAGAAGGGAGAAACCGAAGGTAGCGCTGTTTAAGAACTCTGTTTTATCCCACAATACGACGTGTAGTTTAGTTAAGAGTTTACCGTCATCTCGAAGAAATTGGCTTCCTAAAACTTTAAATTTCAAGAACAAATTTACACGGCGTCACACTTTCTTCAGGACCTTAAATATCGGGATTTATTTATTTATTTATTTACCGGAAATTTCAATAATTACATTCTGTTTTCCCTTCAATATTCAAATTTGTGTGCGGTCAATATTATCATTCGTAACACACAAATATGTTCATCCAGCAAGACAAATTTCGCGCTCCTCATCTCTGTCAGTTAAACAGACCTAACATAGTAACAAGTTCTTAAAACTAAGCTCCTCGTAACTGCAACTTTTAATTCACCTACCTACAAGCGGAATCCAGTGGCCGCGCGGCCTAAGGCGTTGGTCTACGCCCTCTCGCCTGTTGAGATTGTGGGTTCGAATCCCACCGAGGGCATGGATATCTGTCTGCTTTGAGTGTTGTGTGTTGTCAGGTAGAGATCACTGCGACGAGCTGATCACTCGTCCAGAGGAGTCCTACCGACTGTGGTGCGTCGTTGCGAGTGATCTAGGAACCTCGTGAATGAGGAAGCCCTGGCCCACTGGGGGGCTGTCGCACCAAAAACAAACAAACAAGCGGGATTTCACGAGGAGCAGATGACTTCAATTAGATTTTTCGATTTGCCTGAAACTTTCTTATGCGATCGTATTTGTTACACATAATCAAGGTGTTGGCATATCTGCTATTGAATTTTTAAATTTTTCCTACTTCTCTAAGAAAATGTATGTTTGCTGCATGTTTGTTACTGTTCGTATACATGTCCCGCTGTTGATGGGTTTACCTGAAACTCTGTATGAAACGTCAGTAGAAGTTTTCAGCTTTTGTAATGTTTAAACATCAGCACTGGCAACAGGTGCTTATTTGAACTTCTGATGTAGGAAAACGTCGAAGGTAACGTGCAATATTTTAAAAATGTGTCTGTCAATTTACTTTTGTGTCTCATGTACATTTTAATGAAACATTTCTGCAAACGGTTGAAACAGCTGTGTTTTCTTTAGAATTAAAGACACGGGGGATAAATTCCAACAGTAATGTCGTATATCTTTATGCATAACGCACTGAACTTTGCCTCTGCACAAATCACACACCTTCATTCAAGTTGGAAGGCAGAAATATCTCCTTCCTTCTAGACGTGTTACATCGTTCAAATTATTTAACATAACATCCTGATAACAGGCCTAAGGATCAGGTTTGTTCATCTCCCACTGCAGTTCCTGTCTATACCCTCATTCGTCTCACAAATCACGGGCGGCTAACTGAACGAACTTGGAGAGCCACACTTCAGAACCAACTTAGGCAGGATACGTGAATTAATAAATCAAATACTTTTTTTTGTCTTTTTTGATGGTTTTTCGTTGCTGTTCACCCGACTACACTAGTTTAATTTCAGTAAAGATTCTCTTTGCTAAAACAACGTACATTGCCTTTCGCGGTCAGCCAAGTGTGCATGTAAATCTACATGAATATTACTTTTTGAAGTGGATGCCGAAACAAAAGAGAGCACGAGGAAGACCGAAGAAAAACTGGATGGAAGGTATAAGGAAGGCCATAAACGAAAGAAACCTAAATGAAGGCCAGTGGGAAGATTGGAAGCAGTGGAGTCTAGGTGTCGGACAACGTAGAACAACGTTTTGAAACCGACATACATACATAACATACGTACATACATGCATACATACATAACATACATACATACATAACATACATACATACATAACATACATACATACATTACATACATACATAACATACATACATACATACATAACATAACATACATACATAACATACACACATACATACATAACATAACATACATACATAACATAACATACATACATACACACACACATACACACAAACATGCATATATTACACTTTTAGGCGAAAAACGCGAAACTCATCATGACGTGTGCCAACTCTTTTGTACTCACCCATGACCTACGCTTGAGGACAATTCTCAGTACTCCTGCAGTGCAAGATACACACACGTATTGTATTACCTTGCTTTATATTCACAGACACGTAACTTAAGTGCTGTTTTCCGCTGACTAGTTTGTGCTGTGGCCACTGAAATCGCTTGTAGTTCTGCTTGTAATAATAATTAAAAATAATAGCAGACAATTTGTGGGTAGTTAAATGAATGTTTGTTATTCACCCACAGAGGACATACTTATTGTAACTCTCTGATGGTTGGGCTTATGTTCATGCTTTTACCTTGTAACACACTTAACGTTAAGTTTTCAATGGGCATTTGGCACTATTAGTAATTTAAGCTATTACGTCCTGTCGTGCTGGGTTTCTGAAAGAAATATGCTCTTTCGAAACTTCGGTAACTACGTACCAGTCTACACCGTAGCTTCCGGGAAGACGTGAACAGCTAACAACACCGCTGTGGGAATCCCAGATATTGGACTGTGCAAGTCGTTGGTTCACTGTCCTCCAGTTGTATTTGGATGTCGCGTACTGACTGAAATATACTTAAAATAAATATTTAGGGGATCGGCCGTGCAGTGTTCATGTGTTTTGTTGTTACTTAATTAATATATTTCAAACCCTCTTACAGCGGTTTATAGTGTTATGACTTTGGAAAGCTGGGAATTAAGAAGCAAAATTAAATTCGTGTTCAGTTTATAAAGAATCAGCTGGTGCTTTCAAACATCACTAGGGAAAGCTGCGCACGTACTGGCATAATGGTAACTTAACATTAATTTCGTTTCGAATTTCCGATAAGAGGGTTAAGCTATTAAACAAGTCAGTCAGACTAAAAGAAGAAGCGTGTTCTAAAGTGCTTATTAATGTTCTGTACACCTGACGATTTCCCTGTCTCTGAGGTACCAGTTCACCTGTCAATATTTGCATAGATTTTAAGAAACACGTGCTGCTCAATCAAACAGCTACGCTTGGAATGAATTTGGTCGCCATGATATTTGTTAAATCCGGAAAAAAAAACTTTAATATTGTGTGTGTGTGTGTGTGTGTGTGTGTGTGTGAGAGAGAGAGAGGATACGCGTGTATAGGACATAGTTCAAATATCTCTGAAGGGTGTTTTCCCCGCAGGGTTTGCAGTTTTAGAAACTACAAGTCTACATATATTCGACTGACTGTGGTCAGAATTATTAATGTCATGGTAACTGATTTAATTTCGTAGTTCTAATCCTGGTTTATGTTCTGAATGCTCCGGTTTCAAGGTTATTCTGATGTTTATCATAGTTTCTCTTTTCCACCAGGCAAATGCTGTAACAGTACCTTAGCCTGGGCCACAATTACTCCCCCCCACAGGCTTTCTAATCATTTTATAATTTTGTTTTATGTGACCTTGCCAAAAGAAAACACTGTTAAGTAAACCCGTGGTGCTGTAGTTACAATATTCTGAGATATGTCGCTATGTATTTCTATAGTAAAACCAACCAGATGCAACAATGTATAAAATTTATTTTATTTTGGAATGACACTCTACATATTTCGGACGGTCTTTCCGTCCATCATCAGGAATTCAAGACTGTACATACAGCAACAGGCATTTGTCAAGCAGATACTGCTCTCTGCTTGCTAGCAAGCAGACAGCAGTATCTGTTTGAATGTCTTTCCAAAACAAAATAAATTTGATACATTGGTGCATCTAGTTGAAGTGAAGTGCATTGTAGGGAAGGGGGAAAACGAGACTTTATGGGAAAAGTTTATATGAGTAGCAAAGTGGTGAGAAGTGAAGGGCTGGGGTGAAAGCGGGAGTACAATATGTGTGGGAAAAAAATACTAGAAACCATATACAGTACTTTCTTACCATGATGTTGTTTACCTATTGTACATGTTGTATTTCAAGATGTCTTGTGTGTATTGTTGTCATCTTATGTGTATTTGCTGTAATAAGTGGGTATTGCTGCTTTTACTTTAGATGCCGGACTGCTGGCTCTAAGTCAGTATTCGGAAGGTCCTGCGACCGGCCACCTCGACACAGGTTTTTATTGGTTTCCCTGTGTCTATAAGCAAATGCTGAGATGGTTCCCAAGATTCCAAGTTGCCACTACATACTTCTAATGTAGCCCTCCAGACTTAAATTTATTAGTAACCAATTTCATATTTTGTGTGCATGTAAAATAACCGCTGCAAGCGGGTGACAACCCAATTGCAGTTAATAATAATAATAATAATAGCAATTATTATTATTATTATTATAGAAATAATATTACGATGGACGGGCTATGAACGTCAAATATGTCGCTATGTAGTCTGGTCGATAAATATCGGGGAATCTTACTACCCCCTTCTTCAGAATATTAAGGCACCAAGTTCCGCTGAAACACTGGTGTACGTTGAGTAACCTTCACATCGTCATGTCACAGAATACCGAAACTTAATGCACACTCCATGAGAAAAATAAGTGTAATACACGTGTCCTGTGAGGGAAGGCCACTCTGCAGAAACTTGATACATTGTACTGTACTCTTCTACCCTGATGCTGAAGGCCCAAATTTTCCCTTAAATATTTATAAATTTTAACCCAAGAACATTGCGTATTATTACTGAATACCATTATCACAATAGTAACTTAACTATTTATCGTTGCAAATATTCCGTGCAATTGATTACCTTTACAATATTCGTTCCAAATAATTGCACGAACATAAGTAATTACCAGTAATTTTTTTCCTTCGTAATATTCCTCCTGCCGGGTAGCTCAGTTGGTATAGCGACTGGCTATGTGTTGGACGGTCCGGGATCGAATTCCGGTGGGGACGAGATTTTCCGCCCGTCCAGACTGGTCCTGGGACCCACCCACCCTCCTGTACAATGGGTCCTGGGTCTTTCCCGGGGGTAAAGTGCGGCCGGGGCGTGCTGCTGGCCATTCACCCCCCTTCTAGTGCCGCGGTCGTGGAAGAGTAGAGCTATACCTCTACCCACCCTCTGGGCCACACCGGGCCTGTAAAGCGATCACTTTACCTTGATCTTTAATATTCCTCCTACATGGTTTGAGCCATGAAGGCTATCTTAGGGCAGAATTTAGTTACACGGAATAAATTTATGGTGATGTGTTTTCAAGGATGTGTGTGAATAGAGTTAATTTACAATTCCATGTGATAAAAGTCTTTAAAATGTATAAACTGCAACATTCTTTTGGCTATTTTGTATTTTTTTTAGTACAAATTTGTTCTAAAGTTGCCAACATATTTATGTCGATGCTGAAACCTTCCTTTAAAATGAGTTATATCTGTGCATTGCTTCTTGATGATTATTCTTCAGTGGGCCACTGAGTAGAGTGGACGCCCACTGTGTGCAGTAAGTAGGAATAAATATTCCATCTCTTAATGATGTTTAGAAAAACAACCAAAACCCACGTGAAAGCCACACAGCCTCACCGGGGTACGGAAGCATTTAACATGGAAGCAGTTAATAAATCCTGAAAGGTTTCAAATAACCTAACAAACACATAACCATATGTGCCCCTTCCGTGGTTGAAGCTGGTAGCTTGTCTGTGCTTGAGAGCTGAAAGGCACGTATTCTGTGTCTTCCGAGCCAAGATTCAGGAGTGGTGAAAGGTAACCGGCTGATTACATTACCTTCCCTAGTGCTTTCCGTTCTGGGCTGTAATTCCCATCTATGTCGGATTCATTAAGCAGAAACCACTTAAAATCGCTCCAGTGGTTAATATTTTCACCGGCTTTTTGAAAGCTGCCGTTATCAATCTACGATTTTAAGTGTAAATTTATTATTACGTAAATATAAAGTATATTACGTGCTAGTAAAGGAGAAAGTTTTCAGTGCATTCGTCTTTGTACAACAGAAATGAATAAAGCGTTCAAAATGCAGTTTAATTTCTCAAGTAGCCACCTTGATATCTGCGCCCATGTACGTGAGAATGTTCTAAGGATGGCCTCGCTGCGGGTAGTCTGCAACGCAGTAACTGATTATAAATCTCGTATGAAAGAATTACGATAAACCGACAGTGACAAAGAGTAGTGAGATCAAACGCGACTGACTAACACCATGCTGCCCTTAGCTTATTAATATAAACCGATATTTAGCACTGGCCTGCTAAGGAACCTAAAGCCACTCCTAATTTTCCAGCTTAAATTCTTACAGTCAAACATCCGCGTGAAAACAGAATGGATTTATTCATTGTATTCATAATTATGTCACACACAAATGTATTGTAGTTATGCTACATTACACATTATGCATCATACACTACTACGGTTACAAACCATGAGGTTCGTCATCTCCGTTCTGTTCTATGAAATAACTAATGTAGAGTGTGTGTACTCGTCTAACACAACTATATTTATTGGTAGAATATAAATTATTTTCTACATAAGGTACAACTACATGTTTCGGCGCTTGATAATGGCCAGCTTCAGGCTGTACATGACACGATAAAGGGAATTGTAACTCCACATATGAAATTGTACAGATGAGGTTATTGTGATACTAGCCTGGGTTATTTAAAACAGTAAGATACTCCTAACAACTAGAGTAAATTAATAAACCTAAAATTATAGTCACAGATGGTACATATTATTGTACATTGTATATTTTATAATATAGTGTAATTACACAGCGCACATAGACATAATATGATACCTACCATAGATTTAACTATAATAAGCTTAGACATAACTTGGTAATAGCATGGACCCCCTCATGTAACCCACACCGCCCAACCTTTCTGACAGATACGAGATCTCGTGCCCACTTTACCCCCTCCCTACCCCATATAAACAGCCCATGTATGTTTTGTATAACTGCTTAATAAGTATT
>Ga0123354_10010428_pt1 | contig 14316 bp, 7 predicted proteins | sample TergutLab28metaG_2_FD_97872 | JGI IMG/M metagenome (GOLD analysis project Ga0123354, IMG submission 97872) | Labiotermes labralis P4 segment gut microbial communities from Petit-Saut dam, French Guiana - Lab288 P4 | ecosystem: Host-associated > Arthropoda: Insects > Digestive system > Gut ... | reverse complement strand
TCCGTTTTTTTCTCTTCAAAATGCAGTTTGTTTCATAATTCTAACGTATTTGGTTCCTGTATTATTCACATTTTATATACAGGCTGTGCTAAAATTAAAAAAAAATAATTCCGGCGCCAAAAGGTTAATCGCGCTTCTGGATTATGGTGCAGTCCTCTTGAAACACCCTGCATATGTCAGATATTAACGCACAACAACTTTAATATTGCAACGTAATATGTTTCCATGTTTTACATTTTGCATGATTTCGTATCTATGACATTGCCAGTTGTATGTCACATTTGCTGGTCCTACATGCGAGTAGTTCACGATACTAAAGGTTATTTTTCCGAATCCCTCCAGGCAAATACCGGGATACTGCTAAAATTAGACTGTTACGACTTTCCCCTAAATAGTTTAAAATTAATCATTTATAAACCGCCCTACGATTTCGGGTTTATTGTCTGAGTTTCTAATAGCACTGTAAAATTCACAGTCAAAAAAATGTTTCCTCTCGCATATGTTTCACCTTATTAAATCCTCTCCTTATATCTTCAGATCTGTAATTCATACTTGTTTTAAAGCAATGCAGTACGACCTATTGAACCACCTCTTCTGCTCTGCAGAAGTAAATCATTATCTAATTTACAGCTCTGATCAAATTTGTCTGTCGACTGGTAACATGTTGCTTTTGTAGTCTCTGGGTGTGCCGGTAATACGCCGTGCCTTCACGGTAAGAGTAGTTAACTGCTGGCTTGGGATGACGCGGCTTGTCGCTGTGTTGTCAATGGTACAACCGCAATACTGTTATGAATATATGTATATATGTGTGAAGTTCATGTCTCCGTTGTTATTAATTGGTGTTGATATGAACCTCAATGTGGTCGGTGAGCTGGCGTGTTTACACCGTAATTGTGTGCGATGAATTAATATCCTCATAATTATATTTACAATAAGTAGACAAAATGTACCATCCCGATTATAATTTATGGCGAACGTTTAAAAGCATACAGCATACACTCAACAGGAGAGGTCGACAGAGGGAATAATTAATGCATTACTAATATTCACACACTTTCAATTACTTGTGATGACAAGATTTGTAGCTAAAACGAGAAAGAAGCGTGATATATGCAGTGCTGGCGTAAAGTGTGTTCACTGTGAAATGATCCGTCTTTGACCAAGCTACAAACTGCGATTGATATTGCAGATAACACAAAACATTTTATGTCATTAATTAATATAGTGCATGTTCCTAATGAAAAGTGGTTAGTCACACAGCACAGTGATCAGGCTGCGGGCTGGACGATCGAAGAATATTTTTTTTGTGTTGTTTTCGGTGCCATCCAGAGCGGCTCTGAGACTCACCCAGCCCTCTATCAATTGAGAACTCAGGGCTCTTTCTCCTGACGTACATAAGTCTGGGCATGAATCGAGTCACTCACATAAGCCTAATCCCAAAGTTAAGACGGCGTATAGTCATACCTCTACTAGACTTTATATCTTCAGAATCTTGTGCTTAATTAACCTTTTGACGCCTCATGTCAACTATAGTGGTCATATCGCGCCACTAACCTCTAAAGTTGCATTTTATATATTTATTCAACAAATATAGGTACTGAATATTTTAAACACGGTGTATACTCTCCGTTTTTTCTCTTCAAAATGCAGTTCGTTTCATAATTCTAACTTATTTGGTTCCTGTATTATTCACATTTTATATACAGGATGTGCTAAAATTAAAAAAAATAATTCCGGCGCCAAAAGGTTAAACAAGGGGACAGATTTTCTTACATACGTATTAAACATGTATACGTGCATACATACATACATATTATACAAATGCTGGCGCTTAGGGAAGTGCATACACACACATATACATAAACATACGTTTAAAATACGCTTAGACCTATATCCTAATGTGGTTGAAACTGAATGTGACTGTAAACACACACACACACACACACCAGTGAGAATCGTACGTGAATTTGTTGTGTAATGACGAGCGCTGTTTCTCAGGTGACATTTATTTCTAAGTCGGTTAAAAAGTGTTTTTTGTATTTCGCGAAACCCGAGAATTCATAAACGTGTTCACAAAAACCCGCTATTGACTCGGTCCATAACCCTCCTGTCCTCGTACGTGTCATGTAGAGGTCAGTGTAACAATAAACGCTTTTCTTGCTTTTATCTCACTTCCCTCAGCTTAAATGATTGCAATCTACAGATACCCTCTTACTTCCGCAGTAGTTAGGTTCCGGAATGTTCGGCGAAAGTCGAATTTTGCCTAAGTCCGAAAAGAGTATAGACACCAATGGTCAAATATGTGTGTACGTGGAAGGGATTACAGTTTAAATCCAAAATCCAGCACACCGAAACCTGTTCAGCCGCAGCCTGGCCGCCCCGCTGCCTGCGTTATCGCCCAGCAGTATTCTACTGCTATCTTCCTTTCATGGCACGTTCATTCCCGCAAGTAAAATTCGGAACACACTTAAAATATATTAGTCTGCATGCGATTTTTGTTCGGAAGTTCTACAATGACGGGGATCGCGTCTGATGTGTGCTTCGTTGTAGAAGATCGTGTGGGCGATATTTCATAATGGCAGCGTTCGTAAAGCAGACTAATACCATCTAACGCAAAGCACTTGTTAATATCAAAGGATATCCCGTGGTTGTCACTTATCTTTCCTGTGGATACAAAGTCTTAGGAGAGAGGGTGGTGTATTCACTCGAGGGATTTGTATAAGGGATTCCTTCATGGGGCTTCTTTCCCTGTCCTGAATATAGAAGTCAATGTTGTAAGCTTTCCGTGCAGCGCAGTGCTAAGGTTTCAGAGAACCGAGTGTGTTATTCCTTAATAAAACTTAACACGTCGAGTCGCATTAATATCACAACAAACCAGACCTGTCATCTTCCTCTCACATACTCTTGACACTTTGCTTGTCTCCAACTTCTTTTGTGTTGCCATATCAAGGTTTACGTGCCAGACAATGGAACAATCTGTGGTGTAAGATATTGAGTGTCACTGACGTCACAGACCTCTGGTAACTAGTCTGATAAAACGCTTTTCCTGCTCTCCCCATATTTCACGCTGGGAGGGCCATCATGAGAGCTGGATAAACGACGTGTTACAGGGGGTCAATTAGATATGGTGGTGTATTATACTGAAAGCGTTATGATGTCAACAAATCGCTGCTATTGACAGGCTACGTTCATATGTGACATTTCGTAGACGGTGATCGCATTTAGGAAGTGAATTGTAGCCTTAATGTTTGTGCCTGATCAGAGACGTAATGAGATATTGTGATGAAAATGTTACCAACTGTAAATCAGAACTGACCTTTCTTACATTTATTATGAGATAATCTGCTCATATTTACTTATTTATTTGTGCTTTATTTAGTGAAATTTTTATTATCAACTAAAATAGCGTTTACTTGTGGAGTGACTGGAGAATAATGAATTGAAAGACGTGTGGAAGGAAGCGGTATTATATAGACATGTGCCTGGAGGTACTGAAGACAGGGAGCAAAATTCCCAGGATGGTTGGTTTCCAGTCCGAAATTTCGACTAGGGGAAACTCGAATGCTATCACAAATGCTGGCTATTTGGGACCAACGATCGGTATTTCTGATTCGATACTTGGTTGGGGCACCCGATGAACAATACGAAAAGTTTCACCTTTCTCCTCAGTCCTTCCCGCGCGGATCCTTTTATAGGTTGACATTGATTAAATCGCTTCATCCATAATGCGCTAGTCTCTGTACCTGATTTGTGTTATTGGGCCTAAGAGGAAGGATTTAACACGAGGCTGGAAGAGATTACACACGGACGGAATTCATGACTTATTCTCAAAATATTTTTCTGATCATCAAATCAAGAAGAATGAGACCGGCGAGGCATATGCACGTATGTGGGAGAGCGGAGATGGAAGCAGGATTTTGTTTTGGTAACCTGTAGAAAAGAGGGCAAGAAGAAGATATAGGCTTAAATGGGAGATAATATTAGAATGACCTTAAAGTAACCTTTTGCGAGGGCGTGGACTGGGCTAATCGGGTTCAGAATAGGGTTAATTGGTGAGCTGTTGTGAGCACAATGATGAACCCTCGGGTTCCATAAAATACCAGTAATTTTGTGACTAGCTGAGTAATTTTTAGCTTCTTAAGAAGCACTCTGTTGCCCAGAATACGTAAGGTGGCTAGTTAACGTAGTTGATACTACTCTCGTGCTGCTGGACACACATTAACCTCTTCAGGTGTTACAATTCAACTGTATCTCAGGAAATCTACCACAAATGATGGAGAACAGCTGAGTCTAATGCACTTGAAAGGCTTTTTTTATTTAAGGTAGAGGTAAATCAATCCCTTTACAGGCCCGGGGTGGCGCAGAAGTTTCCAGGAAGTTAAGGTTCCCAGATTTCACGACAACGGCACAGGGTTGTGGTACGTTTGTCAGCCTTACGCACCGGCCGACTTTACCCCCAGGAAATACTCCTGGTACTCATTTCTATTAGAGGTTGAGTCGACCCCAGGACCATAGTGCGATCGGAAGGATCTTATGTCAATGAAAAATTCCAATGACACCAGCTGGGATCGAACCAGCGACCTTCCGATTTGTAGCACAGCACCATAACCACTGTGCCACCACGGTCCCCGGCTTTTTTATTTCTGCCTGAAATTTACCACTGAGGCCTCCAAATGTCATGCTTTTAACTTGCAACACGAGTTGAAAAGCGTGATGTGGGTTAGTTAAATAACGTATCTCTGTCACAAACCTCTAGACCTAACCGCATTCCTGGTTAGAGAACTCACGAACGCGATAGAGGCAAAGAAGTTCACAACTCTCTTTTACCCAGAACGAAATCCCCCTCGTCTTGCTTTCTTATGAACAAGTGGAATATAAAGACCGTATCAAATAATTGGAAACTTAAGAGTTACTTATGACATAGGTACCAAGATACATAGTAACAAACTCTCCTGATTTTTGCATTCAGAAGACAACCACGACAAATCTTGCATTGGTTTTTCACAATATTTGTAACTACTCTGTTGGCAGAAGAACCCGAGGGCTTGACACCTCTAGTATGAAGTCTCGTCATTGGATACGTTCCTGAGAGAGTTTCGTCCTCTTCATATCCTGACTTCCTCACATTTAAAAAATCCGTTCTAACAATATATTATGCCGTGGACTCCACTTTTAACCTTTTGGCGCCGGAATTATTTTTTCAATTTTAGCACATCCTGTATATAAAATGTGAATAACACAGGAACCAAATACTTTAGAATTATGAAACAAACTGAATTTTGAAGAAAAAAAACGGAGAGTATATAGCATCTTTAAAATATTCAGTACCTATATTTGTTGAATAAATATATAAAATGCAACTTTAGAGGTTAGCGGTGCGGTACGACCACTATAGTTGACACTAGGCGTCAAAAGGTTAACTGCTTATCTTTTACAGTTCTGTCCTGTACACAGGCAATTCCCAAATGTATGCATATTTTTCATCCCATATTGGGGAACGTCTACTCTTTGTGAAGACGGACTTTACTGCGAACACCGCATGAATCGACCGAAATAAAATGTGCCGTATAAAACAAACTATCAAGTTTTTGTATCACTTATGGGTGAAGTCACTTGATAAGATATTGCTCTTGTGAACTCTGTATCACAGACAGTAGTTAATAAGTTGTTACTGCAAAATTTCTTTTGGTTTTTCACACTCGAAACATACTCCAAGTAATCTGAGATGTGAACACACACTAAACACTCAGAAGTCCTCAACTTTGGACAGGTATTTGGTTCATACAGCTAAAATACACCGTACAATGGCCATTATAAGGGAACAATTGATAGTTACGGTTGTTTGAAAATGTTTTCCAGCTACACGAAGACCCTTCTTGTGACATCAAGGTGACAGCGGGCATAGTTTTAACGGTCTTTGTTTCGTTTGGGTTTCTGGAGAACTGTTAATTGGCATTAACTTCTGAAAGGGCCGTTAGAGGATTCGACAAACTTCGAATCGACTTTCTACACTACAATCTTGTGTATTTGTACGTAGTGTAAAGAAAAGATTTTACATGTTGCCGTGAGTTCTGTTCCGATGGAAGATATTAACCTTTAGACGCCTAATGTCAACTATAGTGGTCGTACCGCACCGCTAACCTCTAAATTTGCATTTTATATATTTATTCAACAAATATGGGTACTGAATATTTTAAACATGGTATATACTCTCCGTTTTTTTCTCTTCAAAATGCAGTTTGTTTCATAATTCTAACATGTTTTGTTCCTGTATTATTCACATTTTATATACAGGGTGTGCTAAAATTAAAAAAATAATTCCGGCGCCAAAAGGTTAAAAAAAAAGAGCTCTTTGCTTAGTTTTGACGTAACTACATATACGATACTCCGTTAGTTAATGAGTAAATGTAATTTACTGGAGAATACGAAAATGTTCTGTTATGAAACGCAGAAAAAAGTGAATTGCACAGACAATTAAAGCAAGCGGTTAAATACGGGGTTAAGTAAAAAAAAAACCAGTTTACAGTGTATGAATTTTTTGTTCCTTATATTCAGCTGTAGTAAGAATAGTTCAAATTTAACCGTACAAATATAACTAATATTTCACCACTTTTCCACGTCGTCCCCACCGGAAACAAAGATTTGATTATTTTGTGAGAAGAGCTTTTCTGTTGTCTCTGAACAGCCATCTATATTCTGTGTTACTTTCCGTCGTGTCACAGTTCCACCCCACCATCGTCTTCAAATTTGTGGCCGCCAAGGCTCTGCTTCAGCGTAGGAGAAAGGCGACAAATTCCACGTCATAATGACATCAGACACTTTCTTTAGGTACGAAATTATACGACTTATAACTTTGTAGTGGCTATGTGGGTTGTGATCCCACCAGTGCCACTACTTTGTAATGCCTCCTGAGGTAAGGGTTCTAATTAAAACTTGGTCCCTACCCCAAAGGGGCACTACGTGTTAAAATAATTTCGTAGGATCGCGTTAGCGTCGTCTTAACCTCAAAAATTTCAGTAATGCTGCCACCAGTCAGTTGTGGATTTTCCTTTGCAGATCACTGACAACTGCTTCGTACGGAATTATCTTAATAATAGTGGCTACGGGGGGTTGTGATCCCACTGCCGTGGCCACGTAACTCTTTAGCTGAGCGGACTGGAACCGCTGTACTAAATTAGAATTCGCCAAGGCACGTTAACCAACATAACAAGAAGTTCAAATAGCACATAAAAGAAATTGTGCAAACTAACACAATGCCCATACTTTACTGGTAGGTAACGTGAGCACTGAGCGGTTGGGCAATTGTGGGATTATCTTCTACCGGACCGATCTGTTTGACAAACGTACACGTGACGCAATCACTCCCTTCTATCATCGTTAAAACAACTAAACTTCACCGTATTTGCTATCGACATCTTTGGAAATGTTAAATCTAGCATAGCTTTCTCATTTCCACATATTAACCTTCTCAGTATACAATTTAACTGTCTCTAGCCGTACCAAGCTTACAAGTATAATATTAAAATAATTCCCTCAAAATAACTACTCAAGTTTTTATCACAATTTCATACGCATTAAACAATCGTAACTATTAAATCTCCTACACATTCAGTGTGTCAAATTCTCATCATAATTTACCAGCACTCTTCTAACACAACAACCCATTCGAAAAACTACTTGGGATGGAATTATACCTTAAAATCACAGTTTACGTCCCAGCGGAACTCAGAATACGTGCTTCATCTTTTAGTAAAATATAAGTATGTATATTCTCAACAAATCTTCACTACCACACATGAAAAAGACTTGGATCTACATAACGTAAATCTGTTCTACCACACTTTGGCCTAGCATCATCAAGGCGGATGATCTAGGCAATTTCAATTCCCTCACTTTTCATGAATTTTAAAAACGCCAAAAAAACTAACAAAACTCTCCTAAATCATTTTCGTTTTAGTCTGGAGCTATGGATGTACCACACACCACTCACCTAGTATGAACAGGAAAATCTAGAGTACAATTCTCATTTTGAGGCCTTCCCCAGAGCACTGTGGTTTTTGCGTCTACTCTCGTAAGTTGAATCACCAAGGGCATTGCGCTTCGGTCCTGAAGGCCGATACACGCGCTTAACCAAATCCATAACTCAGCGCTTTTAAGTTCGCTTAACAACAGCTTCTGTGGACATAAGGAATGAGCTGTTACTAACGAATGTTACATGATACAGTCCTGTTGGTAGCACGTGTAACCTGCTCGGCCAGACTTATACATTCTAACCGCAATTTTAAAATTTTCCACCAACCCAACAAACAAAATACACGTTACACAAATACAATTAACATAAGTCACTTCAAATTTCCAAATTCTAAATACAAACCAAATGCCAACTAATTTCTCTCTATGCATTACAACCTTATATCATAATGGACCTTCTTACACATAAACAGATAAATGTACAATTAACTTTTATGTGATAGATAATGTGATATGATACATGAAATGATATGATAGGTATTTATTCCACTTAATGAATCTAAATATTTTTTATTTTGTGCAGTTCGGAATATTACTGTGGTCATGGATATCAAATATTAAGTGTCGCAAAGCAGACATTTGTTTCATGATGATTTATACGTTTGTGGGTATAATGTTTATTAGCAAAAATTATGTACACTTTTGTTGTCATTGCAGTAAATATGTACACATGTTTGTTTGTTCGCATGGAACAGCGTCGTTCTCGATGTGCTAATAGCCCCTTAGTTAGTCAGGAGATTCCCCACTGTTACAGTTACCAAAACTTCCTCTTAGTGTGCACATAAGTAAGCCACTGGACAGTATCGCAACCAGATACATTGTACACACTGTATAGTTCCGTGTGAAATTTATTTTATTATTTGGAATTTTATATCTATAAGAAAGAAAGAAAAACTGTCTTGAAAATCACTTTGCCACCGAGCTCCCAGTTACTCCTCCAGAATGCGCTTTAGACAAAATTTAGTCCAGTCGTAGTTTAAAATTAAGGTACTTTTTTAAGTTTCATTCGTTCTGAGGTCTGTCTTACCACAGGTCTGTCTTACCACAGGTCTGTCTTACCACAGGTCTGTCTTACCACAGGTCTGTAGCCTCTTCGAGAGCCTGTTCTCCACAGTGTGCTATCTAGTGCTTCCTCGTTCAATTACCAATATCCTCTATTTTCCTCATAATTTACTCTGCATTCTTTATTTGTTGTTTCATTTGAGTTCTGCTTCTTATTTATTGCCCTTCTACAAAATAGTAAATTCCTTAAAACGAATGTCCAGGTATTCTAGATGTTAACGTTGTGTAAACTGACATGTCAAACGACGTTTCGTAAGAATGTACTACCTCTTTCTTCAGGGTCTAGCAGTTCGGGAAGTGTTATTATCGAACTGAAGTTGGAGGCAATACGCTTCTCCGAAGCGTCGTTAAACATTTATCAGTTTACATGGCGCAACATCCCATATTCAACACTGGACCCGTGAGAGTCTGAAATCTCTCAAGCGTATTAATATTTTATTTAAAGATGAATGCTTATCAAATAGCTAAAAATTAAAACGTACAGAACTGTATTATGTGTGTTGTTTTTATGGGCGTGACACTTTGTATTTCATATTGAGGGAAGAAGATAATCTGAGGGTGTTTGAGAATAGGGTGCTGAGAAGAAACTTAGGCCTAGGGTGGACAAGGCAAGAGGGGCGTGGAGGAATTTCCACAATTGGAAGCTTTGTTCTTCTCATCAAATATCATCCGGGTGATCAAGTGAAAACGAACTGGGTGGCCGGAATATGTGGCTGGCACGCGGACGGGGAAAGGTACATGCAGAGTTTTGATGGGAAAATTTTGTGAAAGGGCCCAGCTGGAAGATCTAGGCGTAGATGGGAGTTAGTATTGCAATGGATCTTCAGAAATACATTGTGAGCGTGCCTGGATTGATCTGGCTTAGGACAGGGATAAATGGCGAGCGCTTGTAAACACGATAATGAACTTTCGGGTTTCATAACATGTGGAACATTTCTTAATTAGGCGAGGAACTGTTAGCCTCGTAATTTCTTACTCTGCTTCCTGGGGGTAGTCAGTCAGTTAAACTTGAACGGTCGGAATCTTGCATAGCTAAGAACGTAACTCCTGTTATTACGTGATGCATGTTCATCGTTCAACGCATATAATGCGACGAATTGCCTATACCTTATCAGTACGAATGCAAAGCAACGCAAGGTACGACGAGGCGATCTCTGAAGTTATTAGGCTGTATAAGACAAGTCAAGAATACTACATGAGTAATGAATACAGTGTGCATTTCCGAAGTTAACATAAGAAAGCCCGTGGGATAAGATGAATTAAATGGAAATGCATAAAACATGATCATTAAAAAGTCCGTTACTTTCACAGCATTATAGGACGTCCCCTTTAAATTCCTATTAACTTTATAAAACATTTTTAAAAAGTTTGTTTTTAATCATGTTCCGTCATTTCGAGCTGTCATTGAGCCTCTTTACATTGATTGACACATCCCATTACTTCCTACACAAAGCCCATTTTAATGTGATGGTTAAAGCCGATAAAACTGTGAACATTTCGATAGCTTTATGTTGGAGTTGGTTTAAAGCAAGTACTCATTCCACCATGACTCTTTTTATTGGTGGCACTATCTACGCCGTTCGTTTTATTGTCCGGCCTGTATTTTCGCATCACGACGTTACGCCCTTTGTTAATTACTGGGAACATCGGAACAATAGCGACCAATGAGATATTAATAACTTAAATTCCACAACAAAATTAACAATCTCGCAAACAAATGTGTGGCAGATATCGGTAAATAGACTAGATATAACGTGATAATTTACAAATTCTGTAGTTAAACATACGGTAGGGCTTAGGGTGTGTTTATTAGTTTGACATTCTTTCGATGCATGCCAAGAAATAATATCGTTTTTATAATATTTGTTAGGAATCGGACGTGTTTCTTACTTATGGAACGAAACCTCCCAAAATATCTTCACTCAGAGATGGTGCGTGCAGATTATTAACAACGAATAGAGATCAATTTTTCTTACGTAAAAGAGTTTATTATGGTTATAAAATTAGAATAATCTTGGAATTCTTTAAAAACCTAATTATTTTCTACTTAAAATGACTGTACACTTAAACATATGAATTATGTCCTCATTGTGGAACGTATTCTCATTTTCCTCCTCGCCATGAGGCAACTTTTTATACTTGAATGGTGAAATTCCGTTATATAGCTCACAGAAATGAAAAGCTCTTCCTGCCATATTACGTCTTTCAAAATATCTGTATCCGCCTAGGAAACGTCACGTGAGTGTAAGGACTTTCGATGAAAAAGTTTCACACTTTCAAAGAATCATGTATTATGACTATTATTGTCATCATTATTATCATCATTGTCATTATTATTATTTTGCCTTCATACAGGGTATTTACAATTGTGTACCTGAAACAAACCATGTTTTTAGATTGTATACTATTGCAGATATTCAGAGGTTCCAAATTTGGTACATGTAACGTTATTTTTCACTTGAACCTTTATATAATTTTTCTTACTGCAGTACGTGCTCAATGCCTAACGTGGCTGCTGTCTGTAGTTACTTGCTGTAATTTTCATGTGTGTTGCTCAGATATTGTCTTAATGATTTATTGGTGGTTCCAGTTGTTCCTACATTATAAAAGTAATAATAATAATTATTATAATTATATTGAATATTAAATACCGGATTGCTAACGGTAGGAGTAACAGGTGTGAATCCCAAGAACGAACACGCTGAAAGACGAAAGGATTATATGCCTGTATCTTGTCTGCCTAAATTATACAAACCCACTATATCTACCATAAGCAAACGAATGAAGAAGTGTATTAATGACAAAAAGCAGATGCCTAAAGAACAGAAAGTGTGATGCAAGATGCACAGGATAAAAAAAATTCAAAGATCGACTACTATTATTCAAAGCGATATTATGGGAAGATCAGAGGAGGAAGAAACATTTATGTGTGGCATAGATAGATTATCAGAAAGATTCTGATAGTGTGACGCACAGCTGAATAATCAAATACTTAGAGTTAATTTGGATCAATAATAAAATAATACTCTTCACAAAGAAAACCATGCGTTCCTGTAAATCAATTGTTCTCCAATATGCAGAAGAGAAGCTAATAAGAACAGAAGGTACAGAAGTAGAATGGGGAACGTTTGAAAGTGACTCGTTATCAACAAAGTTATTTTGCGTTAGCTTAATCCCTGTGACAGAACGGTTGACCAAGTTGAACGCAGGATGAAAAGAACACAAAACAAGTCAAGCATATCGCACTTACTTTATATGGAAGTTTTAAAACTGGTGGAAAAGAGAGGAAGAACTTCAGAAAATAGGCAAGATATGGGAAACGTCAGTGATGATACAAAAATGGATTACAGACTTTACAATTATGCAAAGAGAAGAAAATTAGTTCGCTGTCACAATATAATACTTGATATCAACAGATAAATACAACAGCTCAAACAGTGAAAAAAGTGTAAGTACTTAGGGACTGAGGAAATTGAATGTATACGCATCATACTAAGGAAAGTTTGAATAAAGAATACACGTGGAGATAAGAGTGATACTGAAACCCGACTAGAATGCCAAGTAAGAAGTGACAGCAGTTGGAGCATTAGCTGTCAGAGTATTAAGATACAGTTCTGATATACATAACTGGAGGCGAGAAGAAATAAAAAAAATTACAGGTAAACTAAAAAAGATAATAACATAGCTGAGAACACACCATCCAAAAGCTGACAGAGATAGTCTATACGCAGAATACAAAGGAGGAGGAAGAGGCCTGTTACAAATTGAAGGGACATACAAAACAGAGATAATCAATATTGCCGAATATCTGAAGACAAAAATAATGAGAGTCAATTTGTAAGTATTGTTAAAATCCACGAAAGCAATCAACCAACTAAGAATTTAACGACTGAAATAGCAGTAAAGATTGTAATAGAATTAGACCAAACAAATGAAATGAGTGACACAGACAAGGAAGGCATGCAACGTACCAAAGCGAAATTGGGAGTGATCTTAAAGAAAAAATGGAGAAACAAAGAAATGCTTGGGCAGTATATTAGAAGTACAGTTCGACAGGTTATTAGTGAAGAAGGTACGTTCTTGTGGCTTTTGGAGATACTACAGCAGAAAATGAAAGTGAGGTACTAACAGCAAATGATCAGGCATTACAACACAAATGTCATGCAACAGAAATATTATAAAACGGAAACAGATAACAAATGCAAAACTTTTACGAAACAACACAACACATTGTGTCAGCATGCCCACTGTTGACCAAAGAGCAAGGGTAAAGACGACGTGACAGAATGTGAGTTCAACTACACTTTAATATATGCAAGGAAATAGGGGTAAAGTGTGCAATGGACATTGGTATGAGCAGGTATCAGAATTACTGGAAACAAGTTATGAAGGTAAGGTTAACGTATTTTGGAAACAAGTGCCAACCGATAGAAACATCTCTAACAATAAACCAGACTTCATAATCCTTGATAATGAAAAAAAGTACTTGACCGTTAATAGAAATTGTATTGTCAGGGGGTTGAAATATGCTCAAGAAAGAAGCCAAGAAAATTCGAAAATATAGAGACACAACAAGAGAAATACAGCACTTGTGGAATGTAAAAATTAATACTATCTCAAAGTCTTTCAGAAAATGCCTGAACACCATATCTGGAAAACACGAAATCAACGAATTACGGAAATCAACCATACTGAGCACTGCAAACATATTTCTGATTGTACTAATACGTAGGTTATTCGGAAAGTAAGTACCGACTGCGCATATCTCTCGCGCATCCTCGAGACTGTCACTTTGCGTATGTGCGGCGACTTCCTGTATCAATTGAGTAGCCACAGACTCCATTTCGTGAAATTCTTGTTACGTTTTTGTTTGTTCCTGTGCGTTAAACATGTTTAAGACAATTGAAGGGGCCGTGTGAAATACGGTTTGTAATTCGTTTTTTGAACGCTAGGAATTCGCTACCAAGTGAGATTCATCACCAGATCTGTCAAGTGTATGGTGACGATGCGATGAGTGATGGCGTGATTAGAAAATGGGTTCAGATGTTAAATGAAGGAAGAGAGAACGTGCACGATGAGGCGCGAATTGGGCGTCCATCTTTGGTGAATGATGATTTGGTGCGTAAGGTCAACGAAAGAGTGCGTGACGACAGACGTTTCACAATTTCTGATCTGTCCCTGCACTTTCCTCAGATTTCAAGGAATCTACTCTACGACAGTGTC